>Ga0181557_1000509_pt1 | contig 49164 bp, 70 predicted proteins | sample 011ome_23_FD_148632 | JGI IMG/M metagenome (GOLD analysis project Ga0181557, IMG submission 148632) | Coastal salt marsh microbial communities from the Groves Creek Marsh, Skidaway Island, Georgia - 011506CT metaG (spades assembly) | ecosystem: Environmental > Aquatic > Marine > Intertidal zone...
TTTTGGTGTGACCGTCTTGAAACGACCCTGAACAAATTTCATATTCTTACCAGCCTTTATGGCGTTCCTTACGTTTTGAGGTGTCTTCATGTTAAAAGGTTGACCGCGATCTGCCCTCTTCATTCGAGCCCTATCCGACCACGTTGGCTGTGCCCTCCTTTCCCTCTCAGCCTTATTCTTAGCCAAAGCCTTTTCGTATGCACCCTTTCTCACATACTCACGCTTCTTACGATTTACGTCAATGAAAGTGTACTTCTTTGGGTTAGCCTCGTTTGCCTTCTCCCTCTCAGCCTTGTTCTTAGCCAAAGCCCTGTCATACGCAAACTTTCTGACAAATTCACGCTTCTTACCCTTTATATCGGTGAAAGTGTACGGTTGTTTGAGACGAACGGGTGTGGGTGTCTTACCCTTCATGGCCTTGATTTCCTTGAGTTTGGCGTTCAGCTTGTTAGCTGCCTTCTTCCTCCCACTCTCGACCTTCCTAGCAAGATTCATTATATTGGAAGGGGACATCACCCCGTAAGGTGCGTTAGGAGTGGCCGTCTTAATCTCGGTGACTGGGCGCACAACACCAGGCCTTCTTTGAGCTGGTTTGGCTTTATTCTTGTTAGCTGCAAGTACAGCCGCAGCCCTCTTAATCGCGTTGTTCATCTTCTTCTTCCTTTCTGCAGTTGAGAGCTTGGGACTAGGGGACTTAGTCTTAGCCTTGACGGGAGTCTTAGCCTTCACGGGAGTCTTAGCCTTAGGAATCATTCCAAGAGCCTCCGCGAGAGTCTTTGGTCTATTTGGTTTCTCCTCACCAGTTAAGAATGGGTGAGACAGGATAGTTTTGAAGGAGGGAATTTCTTCCTTAGCCCAAGTGTCTTTAACGAGATACCCCCCACTCGTGAAGGGTCCGTTAAACTCGAGGTACTTTTTGTTTGGTATGAGTTCTTCGATGAAATTTTTAATAGCTCGCTCCTTAGCATTTTGCGGTTGTCGCACCTTAACGTAAATGATATACAAGAACCTGTGTGTATCATAGCGAATCGTACCTGGGCGGTTTCCATATATACCCGCACCAGTATATCCACCACTGGCCGTTTCTGGGTTTGGCATGCGTTCAGACCAATAGGACAAACCAAAATCAATGATAGTTGCTTCCACACCAGCGTTTGTACGATTATACTTTTTGATATCTGGTGAACCGAGACGACTCCTAAAAGATCCACCAGGGTCGTTCCGAATTACTTTACGACCGAGGTCAACTTTCCAAACGTATTGGGTGGCGAGAATATTTGGATTAATCATCACGTTACCTCCATGTAAATCACGATGACGGAAGTTTGGATATTTTTCGTTAATTTGGTAGAGATTATCAAAAACCTGTACGATTGCAGATTTTATCGCATCGAGAGATGGGTTAGTTTGCCACCATCGATCAAATGGTTGAGCGTCAAGAAGTTCCATATAAAGAATATCCTTGGGTTTGGTACGTCTCATTGGTAAGACCAACGTACCATTCTTTTTACGCACTTTTTTGGGTGTTTTATCTTGGATGGGGCACTTCTTAAAGAGGTACATCTCGGGAACCGCAAACTCTTTCAATTTTTGAGCCACCTTGAATTCAAACTCAAAGGCACCGTCGGTACTTTCCGATGTATCTATCTCTTTGTACGCGACATATCTACGACCGTTGTCGTTGATACTTCCACGATACATTTTTCCAAATTGACCTTGACTCAGTGGCTTACCTTTACCGTAACGCAAGGTGGGTGAATTGTAACTGGGAACTTTCAGGAACTCTTCTGGGTAACAAGCCTTCTCGCCCTTGAGTAACTTCTTAAGATTACTCTCAATGTTGGACATACTTACTTATTGTTAAGAAGTTATTTTCAACTTAACAAGAAGGAGGGGGAACGAGTCCATTGGGACTCGGAACTTGGATTTTTTTGATTTACTGGTCGTCAACCTCCTCAATCTCATCCTCCTCAACGTCGTCGACGACGTCATCGTCGGGAAGGTCAAGACCCTGGAAGGCGAAGGAAGGGAGCTTGGCAGACTGCTCGAAGAGAGACTGCTGAAGACGGATGGTAACACCAAACTTGTTATCGATGAACCAAATCTGATTGAGGTCAACGATGGCCATAGCCTTCTGCCCCTTCTCGATACTATCGAGGGGAACGGGTTGCTTTTGCATGTTGTACGACTCGGGGACGAAGGTGCCGTCGGGCTTGGTGAGAATCTTGAGCTTGATAGTAGCCGGGTACTGCTCCTTACCAGGGCGAACCATGGGCTTGTAGAGAGCCTCCTTGAGGACAGCGACGTTGAACTCCTTTCCGAGCCACTCCTTAGAGTTGGCGGCTACGGTGTTCACGATGATATCGTCGAGCTCCTTGAGCTTGTTGTGAAGCGCCATCGCCTCCTCGTTATCGGGATCAAACGAGAGATCGAGAGAGTAGGAAGTGCGTCCAGTGGACTCATCGGTAAAAGCGCTCAGGCCATACGGAGAACGCATGAAAGGAAACTGGATGTAGAGCTTTTTGTTGTCGCCGGCATTGAGGTAGACGGCCTTACCGCCATTCTTGTTCTTGCGAAGCTTCGAAAACTGCACGGAGGCAGGAGAGAAATCGGAGGATTGCTGGATAGAAAGCGACATTGTTGGTAGTGGGTTATATCTATCTTAGGTGGCTTGGCTTTAATTAAGTTTTCATGGAATTTCATAAGTCTTCCTTTTTGGAGATGGATCGGTGGAAGTACCACCATTTCTAGTATCTTCGTATACTTTCACACCATTTTCTTTAATTCTGAAACCTGGCACAAATTTAGGATTCTGAAAATCTATCTGAAATTTACTTATCTTTGTTGGGCTTGTGATTGTCATTATCTTCGTGGGTTCTTCTTTATTCCATTCAGTCCAGGATAGGTCTTTGTCAGACTCACGATTGGCAAACCCTGGTTCATTATCATACGCACCTATAGCATCATCTCCGCATTCATAACCACCCGACTTACTCTTGCATGCAGTTTGGTAGTCGTGCAATTCAACTTCTATTTCTGGTATCCCTTGAATTCGTTTTCCGTCTACCAAAATCTGAGTTATACGCGCTCCGCTAGCTGTAGCTTCATTTGGAATAATTACTATGAAGTCATATTTGTATTCTCCTGGACCCACTGGACCCGTTGGATCCGTTGGACCCGTTGGACCCGTTGGTTTGTCTTCACCACTTCCCATAAAGAATGCAACCGCACTGGATGATAAACATAACAATACTAAAACAGTGATCACTTTGGGATCCATTTTATAATATCAAGTAATATTTTTTTGTCTGTATATTTCAAATATAATCATGGGTTTTTTTAAAGATTGTGGATGTGGCTGTGGCGGTCGGAAGCAGGAGGAGAAGCTTATCATCTCCATCATCTCCGGTCTCACGTTTTTTATCATCGCGAATCCCGAGACATTTCGTCTCGTCAGGGCGCTCTTGGGTTCGTGGATATCGACCCCTACAGGTTGCCCCTCGACCCTCGGTCTGCTCGTACACACCCTCGTGTTCATTTTGGTTGTGTGGGGTATGATGAATATAAAGAAGGAGGGTGGTTGCCCTTCCAAGAAGAAGAAAGGTTGTGGATGCAAGGGTACCAAGGTAGTCGTACCCCCTCCCGTTCCCATGGAAGAGGTCGCCGATCCTCGCCCCGAGTTTAAGGAACCCAAGGTTGAACTGGTCGATACCGGTCGCGTTCTTGAGCCTATGCCTGTTGGTTCCGAGGGCACTCTATTCAATTAAGATGAAAGAACGGTCCGTTGTTTGACTGATCTCCCTATAAGGAATGTTCTTAACTTTTTCAATCATACGACGTACATGGTGTGCGCCGATGACGTAACACATTTCAGTGTATAATTTTCCCTTGTGTTCTACAATCAGAGGTCCATAATTTCCGACGACTGATTGTAAAATGTGTTCTATTAGCATTTAATTTTTCGGTTAATCGTCTTACTGGGTTCGGCGATCTGTTTAAGATGGAAAGTGTGGTACGAAAAGTCGTATCTTGGAAATGCGTCTTTGATTTTATTAGAAAGTATACTAGCTGGAACTATTTGAGGAATTCCGGTACACACTGACTTTCGCTCGAGTTGAAGAAATTCATCCTCCATCTGAACAAAACGCTTCAGTGCGTTTCCCCCAATGTTGTCGGCGTGCATCTTAAGATACATCGCCTTCGAATCACCGTCACTAATATAGAAGAACTTCGACCCCTCAACCTCGTGTGAACTGGTATGTTTATCGTATATGAGAAACAAAACCAGGAAAGCCAAGATGTAATAGATCATTTATGTTTACACAGAAATTAGTTTGGAAAGGTCGGCCACTTTGTGAATGATATTGAAAAATTTGTACACATCATCAACTGCGTCCGGTTTCATGATTTCAAGTTCAATCTGGTAGGTCGCCTCTTCTTCAGAATCCATGTCTGCATTGTCACCACTGCTGATCGTCATGTCGATACTCAGGTTTTTACGCACGAACGAGTGACGAGTCTTGGTTCGTTTCCGATCCATCTCGTATTCCCCAGTGGTGGGGATCTCACGGGCTACACAGAAACGAACGTCAAGAGGATCACATTTGAAATCTTCCTTCACGACACTGATTTTCTGAATCATAGACTGTTCACCAGAATCTTCATCAGAAGTGATGCGAATGTTGTTGCTGTCGTTATAGTAGACGTCTACGGAAGAGGTTTCCTTCGACTCCCAGCCTTCGTACTTCTTCAAGCCTTTGAGGACTTGTTGCCACGTATCTTTGCCAACGTTGGTATCAAACAGGGAGCCATTATGCTTACCAAGACGAATCTCGACTTCGATATCATCCTCGTGCTTATGAGCCTCGAAAATGGGGAGAACCTTATCGACGATAGCTTGGACGTTCATTTTTTCTTATCTTTTTTACTTCGCGTCATTCTCTTAAGTGTTTAATGTTCGCAAAATGTAATGAAAGGGCTCGAAAATCACGGGAATACCTGCTACTTCAATACCGCCCTTCAGTGTTTGTTGTACATTCCAGTACTATCAAACTATTTCATCCGTAATCCGTACACGGGTGATTGTGAATTTACGAAATTGTACGGTGACCTCGTTAAAACGTATTGGACGAGGGGTAAAGAACACATCACGATTAAGAATGTCATAGAGGCGTTCCAAAAAGAGTTTCCCCGATTCAGGACGAACGAACAGCATGATGTTCAGGAAGCTGTTCTTTGTATCATAGACATACTCGAACGGTCGCGACCCGAAATAAAGGAGTGGTTCTATGGAAAGAAGACACAAGAAACGATATGGCCCGGTGGAAAGTCATCGAACGAAGAAGATTTCAGTGTACACCTGGTAACCGCCGAGGGTAAGGATATGGGTGAGATGCTCCAAAAAAGTACTGACTGGAATACCATAGAAAATTTTGAAGATACCGATGGTAAGGTGCACCACTTAGCGACGTCGCGTATGGTGTTTTCAAAACTTCCACAGGTCCTCATGATTTCGTTTGACCGTAAGAGTCACATAGAAATCATAGAAAAGATGGTCATCGGCAATAGTGAGTACAATCTTATTTCATGTGCGGTACATGTGGGTATTCAAAACGATGGACACTACGTAAGTTTCGTTAAAAGACGGAACAAATGGCTTTTAGCGAACGATGAAAGTGTCGAAGAATACGAACTACCGAAAGAGGCGAGTTTCTATTTTATGGTGTATAATTTGAAAAATTAAAAATTTGGTTTACAGTCTAAAAACTCTTTCATTTGAATATTCTCTCTGATATTGACAATCGTTCGATAGAATGTCCGTCGATTGTTAGGATGCGTCTTGTCCCTCCTCCGCTTGATAGGTTTCCACCACAAAGGTTCCTCCCATGTGATATACTTACACTCCACGATAGCCCCGTCTTCAAACCAGGGTTCATCCTCGATTCTGTTATGTGGAATTTCCGATTCGAAAAACAACTTCCCCTTTTCTTGTACGTACAGACGCCATGCGGGTAAACCTGGTTTAAATCCTGGGGTTTCTCTCGAAGGTTCTTTCTTCATGAGAAAGTCCACCGTGTTCTTTTCTTGAGGCTTCCATTTAAACATAGTCTCATGAGTACCGATACGAATTGGTTCATTCACTGGAGTAAACACGAGTCCATCAATTTTTTGTTGAACCGTGGGAAGATACTCATCCATAAACTTTTCAAAATCACGCATTTGGTAAAATGTCTTACACTTGAGACGCCACTTGTCACTTTTCATGTAGATGATGGATTTCATGAGACCCCTGGCGGCTTCGAGTCTTCGCATGAGATGGGTGTCCCACACGGACTCACCATTTACCAAAACTGCGTCGTATACCATGAGTGTGTTATCGTACAACTCTCCATCGAGAATCGTCCCTTCATAGGCCGCCTTCTTGAGATTGATTGGTACTTCGAACATGTTGAAAGCGCGGTTCACAAAGAGACACTTCTTTTTCCCTTCAAACATGAGAGCCACCATCATGTGACGTTCCCCATCCGTCTTTTCGCACACGACGTACTCGGCACTTTTGAGAATCGGAAAGTGCTTGTACTCGATGGAAATCGGTTGTGGTCCGGGGAAATAGTCTTTACTTCCCCACTTCGTATGAATGTAGTCAACGACATATTTGTAAAGCGGGGAGTCCGACTTTATAGACATGTGTAGTAATCAGTAATAAACTTTAATTGACTTTCACACCGGCGGCGTTTAGGATATTACTCAGACATTCGTGTGTGTAGGTCATGGTCAACTTAGATGCCGTAAACGCATAAATTCGAACACCTTGCTCGACAAATTTTTCAAACATCTTGGCATAAATTTTAGTACCATCCCCAGATTTCTTCAGTGCTTTCGTCACGTTTTTCGTATTCATGACCCATGCTCGAGCCTCGGTCGTTTTGACCCGATAAATATCTTCGGAAATCTTCATACCGACTTCCGTATCAAAATGGAGTCCCATCTGCGTGACTGGCTCGGAACTACCATCCTTGATTTTGGCCTTGAAGAGTCCCCAATCGACTCCTTCCTTCACACCCGGAAAGACGAGACACCCAACCGTATCGTGAGGTTCGAAACACTGCTTAATAGAATCATCGTCCAAACTAATTCCAAAGTCGATGAAAATAATTCGGTCACACGTTTTCATAAACTTTTGAACCGCCTCAGCCTTTTGAAATGGATCGTCATCTACGTAGGTAATCTGGTTGTTAATATTCTTTTGTAGACACTGTACGTTAATCCTGAGTACCGTGTGAAGTGTCTTCACATGACACGCCTTAGAACGAGTAACTAAAATAGTGACGATATTCATACTTCCCTCTGTACTCTAAGCCTTAAGCCTTTCTTTGAGACATCCCGAAAACGGTAGATTTCCTACGTGACCAAGGGTCGTGTTCACATCGGCATAGATTTTACCACCTGCTTGTTGCCAGCGACGACAGAATGCGTAATCTTCTGAGAGGTACCTACGATTCGTCGGGTCGATCATACAATCGAAGCACGCGTGGTAGTCATCAAAGTCTCTATTTTGGTGATCATTCTTACACCAAAGCTCTGGAAACTTCTCTTCAAGTGTTTTAAACGCTGAACGTTTAATGACCATAAAACCCGTAGGGCCATCAAGAATTTCGATGAAGCCATCTTTGACCGGACGATTCTTAGCTCCAAAGTTAATCACGAGACTCGATGAAAGCATGGACATGTCCCGGTCATCCCCACTCTTGACGGCGTTCGCCGCTTGATCCCACATGACCACCTTCTTGGGATAACACGCGACTGAAATGTCGTGTCCAGACTTTACGAGTCGAACAACAGATTCAGGGTCAAAGTGAATATCCGCGTCGATAAACATGAAATATTCACAGTCCGTTTTTTGCATGAATCGACCGACCGAAACGTTACGAGCGCGGTGTACGAGAGACTCATTTTCCGTGGTATCGAGGTACAATTGAATTCCTTCCTTGATCAAAAGAATCTGAAGTTTAATGATACTACTCATATACTTTTCTAAACATAACCCACCATAACACGGAGTAGCGAGAAACAGTTTCGTCATATATTAAAACTAGGGTACAACCTCTAAGTGCTTTTTAATAATCGCCTCTATCTTGTTCAATGTAGGAATGGAAACCGAACACTTGTCACACATCTCTGATTTCGTAACTTTGTGACCGATGACGATATAAATAATCGCCGAGGCCACACTGTTCGGTGTCTTGCTCATAAGATCGACACAGTTTTCCGTCGCACCACACATCTTATTACACTTGAGGCGCTCTTCTCGAGTCACCTCAAAAGAATTCAAAAGTCGTTGCATCACGTCATAAGATTTAGTCACGTAGTTTTTCTTGGTCACACCGAGAATGTTATCCTTGAAAATCTGCGTCGTGCGACTGATATCCTTCGACTGAATTCCAAACATATCTGCAATTTCCTTCGTCGTTCGAGGAGTCTGAGCTAACCGACACGCGTATAAAACGCAGTTAGCCTTGATCCCCAAACGTACAGCCCCCCGTGTAAGTTTTTCATCGTTGAATTTTCTGTATAACATCTTGGCATCTTTTAGAATTGATTCGGGTAACGTGTGACACGCTTCGTCTATGTCTCGATAGGCATGGAAAAGTGATCGATCCTTGTGATTCATAGACATGTGAAAGTTAATCTTCGCCATCCGTTTATTCTCATATGAAGAACCTCGTTGTGTAGACATGATGGTACTTTTACCCCAATTTTGCGAAAACAATTCCGGATTCGCATTAGGGTTTCCACACCTCGCCGGGTCGTTCACCTTACCATCATCCGTCATACCACTCGTCCATTCGGCTGTGTCGTCTACGAAGTATGAATCGACGAGACCACATTCCGAACAGGTTGGAAGTCCTTCTGGAGAAATGACTTTCACTCCCGAGCAATCTTTACAAAAATTATTGTTGACTGGCTTTTCTTCTGTTTGTTTTGGTAGTAAAGCATCGATTTCTGCCCATATAGCTGCCAGCATTGTTTTGAATGTGGCAATCTTTTTTAAAAAATCAAAGAACGCATTACACACTTAGGCCTCGAATTCGCGTTTCGATGGCATCCACGGTTTCCTTAAAACTCTTTCCTCCTGAGGTTGTTGGCTCCCACTCGTTCCATTCCTTATCGATGGACTTGTGGTCCGCGGGTAGGGGGATAGCCTGACCTTCTATTTCCGTATCAGAAACGACGAAATCCGCCATTTCAGAGTCCGTCTCTTCTTCGTCATATAATTCACTGTCACTGTCCTCAACATCAATCTCCGTGTAGAAAGCGAATTTGTTCGTTCCGAGTGGCTTCATTTCTAAATCGGCGAAAGTTGTTCCACTTGGGTAATGTTCCATCACACTTTCGTACGGTGCGGGAGAAAGCTCCTCCGCTTCGAGTTCATATACACAAGCACCCTTGTAAAAAAGTTCGGTCGGGTTGAGATATCTCAGGCCGAGGGTGTTTCCGGTATTCATCGCGACAACACCGTACATTTCGTCTTCAATTCCGTCTTCGTTGACTAAAATTTTTACTATATCATCTTGGTTTATCTCTGTTGGCACAATCATGCTTAGAGTTTTCGCTCAAAAAAAATTCAGGGATAATATCACAGATGAAAGTTGTTATTTATTCGAAGGAAGGTTGTCAATATTGTGACCACGCAGTAAGCCTATGTGAGTCAGAGAATCTCGAGTATGAGAAAGTCATGATTGATAAGGAGGAACTCAAGAGATTGTGTGAAGGGTCAACGATAACCTACCCTCAAATATTTATTGACGGACGTCGCATCGGAACATATTTTGATTTTCAGGACTACATCGAAGAAGAGTACGAACCAGAAGAGCATGAACCTATTCTCGCTCCAACTCTAAACAGGTTTACAGTTTTCCCTCTAAAATACCCGGAACTGTGGGAACTTTACAAGAAGGCTCAAATGTCTAATTGGACGGCCGAAGAGGTTGACCTTTCAAAAGACCTTGATGACTGGAAAACACTAAACGATAATGAACAGAAATTCATCAAATATATTCTGGCGTTTTTTGCCGGTTCCGATGGCATAGTTTTTGAGAACATCAATAATAACTTCGCTGACGAGGTGCAAATCTCCGAAGCACGTTCTTTCTATGCGTACCAGTCTCACAATGAAATGGTTCACGGTGAGACATACTCAAAACTCATTGACAAGTACATCAAAGACAGTGCCGAAAAGAAGCAACTCTTTGAGGCTATTCAAACAGTCCCGTGTATCGAGAGAAAGGCTAATTGGGCTCTAAAATGGTTTAACAAAGACCGTTCGTTCGCTGAACGACTTCTCGCCTTCGCCTGTGTAGAAGGCATCTTCTTTTCTGGAAGTTTTTGTGCCATCTTTTGGCTAAAGAAAAGAGGACTCATGCCCGGCCTGTGCTTTTCCAACGAACTCATCTCTCGTGACGAGGGGCTTCACCAGGAGTTTGCTGTTGAATTGTTCAAACTCTTGAGAAATAAACCGTCAAAAGGCACCATACATTCCATCGTAAAGGAGGCTGTTGAGATTGAGAAGGGTTTTATCATAGACGCCCTTCCGTGTAATCTCATCGGCATGAACAGTGACAAGATGTCCGAATATATCGAGTACGTTTCCGATCGTCTCCTTAAACAGATCGGTCAGCCCCCAATTTGGGGGTCTAAAAACCCTTTCGACTTCATGGAAAATATTAGCCTCGACGGTAAGACCAACTTTTTCGAAAAGAGGGTAGGGGACTACGGGAAGATGGACGATGATTCAGGTGAGATTGGGTTCGACGATGATTTTTAATGTGTTCGTATTATAAATGAACCCCGAACTCGTGAAACTCATCTCGCTTTCGCAGAGGTCGCTCCAGAACATCAGTGCCTACGTTTCTATTTCGTTGGCACTTCTCGCGTATTCTCGGTTTTACCGTGGTAAAGGGAACGCTTTATATAACGTCGCGTTCATCGTCATAAGTGCTGCGGTTTTGTTACTGTCTATACGACTCCTCCATCTCTTATTGAATCAGCTCAACATGTACAAGAACAAGCTCAATGAGGACGATCTGAAAGTCCTCGATGACTTTACTCTCGTTCCCAAGACCCTGATGTACGTGTTGTACGTCGTCCTCGCGTTCTCTCTCTACACTCTTTATAGGCAGGTATTATAGATGGGAGGAGAACGGCATGTAGTCATAGAAAAACCCGACGGTTCCCTCGTGGTTGGATGTAACGTAGACGTTCCAGAACCTCCACCCCTACCCGAGGAAGTCGTCCTCACGATTCCACTAGAAGTCGTCAGGTACAGTCAAATTAACGCGATCGTCGCAGATTTTCTACTTTTAATGGGTTTTGGAATCATGATCGTGTATCAAAGATATCTCGATATTTTCAATATCATCTTCGGTGTATTAACGGTGTACGCACTGCATAGAAAACCCGTACCGTATCAATTGACCGGATCTTCTTTACTCGGGGCACAGTCGTATGCCTATATCATGTGTATATTCTTCGCCATAACTCATATGTGGTGGGAAGCCGCATATCAGTTTAGTTGTGGAAGTAATGTGTTGCTCGCTTTAGTCAGCGCTGAAGAGATCACTACGGAGCATTTTGAAGAGGTTCCATAGGAGCATTTTGTGTTGTGGACTCTCAACACAATCCCAATCGTCGACAATAGACATGATGAGTTTGTTATCATCGGGCTCATCATTTTTATGAAAGGATTTGGGTGCACGATCTCCTTCGCTTCTGACACTTCTGATGTAATCCGCTACGACATAAATCACCGCATCTAAAAGTTCCTCTCTCGCCATAGCCATCCATGAATCTTTTGGGGTACCCCACGTCCGGGTATCGTCGTCGACTCGTACACCGTGTTTATAACGTTTCAATCCGAGCTCGAGCCGCCCCAATATTTCTTCGCGTGTTCCCATTTCCTCTAATAGAAGCCATACCCTTTAACCATTTTTTCTTGAGTACCGCGAACTGCTTAGCAGTCATGGCTTTATTCCTACGAAGAGCTTCGTTCGCCGCCGCTTGTCTCCACCTGTTTTTCATGTTATTGGGAACGCCGGTCACGTTAACATTCTTCATCACGTAGTTCCGCTCGAGGTTACGCTTCCTCTGCATCTTCCAGTTCTTAACCATATCCTTCTTGATTTTGTCGACGACCATCTTTTTGGGTACACCGAGCGCCTTGTTCCTATTGTTGGCGCTCACCCTAGACGCGGCATTCTTGATATTCCTGATATCCTGTGTGAGATTAGGCTTGTATCGGTTCATCCAGGCTTTACCGTACTGCTTCTCGAGGTCCTTACGAATAGAGTTATCATCTAATCCGACCCTCTTGACTCGTTCTTGCGCCTTTTGGTTTTGAACCTGTGCCTTCTTCGCCCTTTGAACCTCACGTTTGGTGGGCTTGGGTGGGGAAACGGGCTTGGGTTTAGGCTTGTTCAGGTTGTTTCGAACAGCCTCGATCTTTTTACAAAGATCATCCTTCTTCTGCTTACCGTTGGTGTTAATCTTGAGTACCTCGGCTATTTGCTTAATTTGAGGAAGGGTCATATCGCGACACAGTTTACGTCCTATGCGGAAAGTGGTGTTTTTCCCAGACATGGTGACATTCTTCACCTTGGCCGTTTTTATACCGGACTTCTTCTTGATAGCGTCGCAAATTTCGCGCTTGTACATGTCACGGGTGACACCACCACTCTTGACCCTAAAGTTGATAACACCCATTTTACGCGCGAGATCCACGAGTTCCTTTTTATCCATGCGCTCACACTTCTTTCCGTCAATCTTGAGGGCGTTAATTTGGTTTTTATTGAGAGCGGTTTTGCGTTTCACGACACGCTTGGGCTTGGGGGGAGAAACGGGTTTAATCTTACGCTTCGTTTTCTTTTTGGGAGACGCCCGTGTCTTTTTGATGATGATATCTTCTCCAATGTCAAACTGGCGAATGACTTGAGAAGTAGCCTTGTAGGCATTTTCAAGAAGAGCAGGTGTCTTCGCGCCTATGATTTGCACGACACCAGACTTGCTTATGTTGAGTGTGTACCCCCGCATCGTCACGTACATCATAGGTGTGAGTTCGGGTTCGTAGACGACGCTACCGTACCGAGCAAACTTGGACGCGATGTTGTCCATCCTGAAAACACCGTTGATGTTGAATTGACCACTGAGATTGTTAAACTGAATGGGGTTGTAGAAGAAGGGTTCTTTCGTCGTGTAGTTGTCCACGATGTAACGACGAACCGCTTCCGGTTGGACAGATATGTGACTCGCTAATAAACCACCGGAGAAACGAATCTTACCGTTTTTGTAAATGTTTACGTTTGTTCCTTGGTTTACACCGTCATCATTAGAAATCACCATCTTAAATTCTACAGTGACCAGGGGTATGTTCATGTTACCCTTGAGTCCAAGATTACGGGTGTGCCTGACGGCAATCTTTTGTTGACCGTACCTACCGACGATTTCCTTCGTTTCTATATAAAGACCGTCGGCGATTCGCATTTTAGCGAGTGGTTTTTTGATGACTATCTGTTTAAGGTTGATGACGGTATCTTTCTGTCCGTAACCACTGTCTACACCGGCGTTGAACATACCCGGTCTGAATGAAGAAATGACAAGAGGAGTCAAATCCGCGAATTCGTTGACCACGTTCGGGTTCATCTCCGCGAGCGCCTTTTCAAACGCGGCTTCGTTGATTGGAGAAACATTGTCTATGGGTTCTCTCATCGCATTGTTTACCAATTTATTGATGTTAATGTCCGCGAACTCATTTTCAAGGGGAGAGTTGTTTTCGAATTGCGCGAATCGACTCCGTGTAGGAGGAGGGGGAGGAGGCATCGCTCGTCGCTGTTGTAACTCGGGTCGAGCAGGTTCACGGAAGAATTGCTGACCACGAGCAATGTCTTCCCTGCGAGCCATACGCTCAGCCGCGCGAGCGCGTTCAGCTCTTTCCAGCTCCATCTCAAGTTCCCGAGCAAAGTTATTGTTATTATTCGAGTCATAATTGGGACTTTGCCGTACGTCCACACCAGACTGCCTGACAAATTCTTTGACCGACTGGCTCATATTACTATCTTATAGGATTTTTTTTAATGGTTGTTCCCAGTCATTAGTTCGTCTTCCTTTAGGTCGACACCGAAAATAACGGGTTGAGTGGGATACTGACGACCCCGGTAAGACACCGATTCGTTTCTAACCTCGATATCGTACGAGCTGAATGGACCAACATAGAAGTCTTCGTGGAACTTGTGCTGCCCGAGGTTATTGTTCTTACAGTGTGTATTGAAAGCGGCCACGAAGAGGCTCTGAGGTACGTACTCACCCTTAGCCTTGTCCACGTTGGTAGACTCGAGGAAGTGGATAAGAGAGTTTGCAACCTTCGCGACTTGCATCTTGATGAGTTCAAAGTACTTTGGAACTACATTCCAGATATCCGCATCAGCGTACTTGTTCCTGTAGTCGATGTAGCCTCGTACACACTTGAGTAGAATGATAGGCAACTCGTTTTCAAGCTTATCATCGAGAGCGGGATCCGCTTCACGCACCTGTTTGCTAAAGTTCCAAGGCAAAATACGACGCAAAACAGAGCCCGAGTTATCCTTCCACCCCGGAACTTCGTTACCTCCCAAGACACCCGGAACCTTCCAAACCATGGGAATGGCTTGTTTGTTTTTGACAGCGATGGATACATCCTCGCCAGATACAATAGACTGGAACTCCGCCTGTTCGAGTGAAAGATCACCCTTCACCTCTGGTGCGATGAACATGAAGTTGTTCGCGATGGCGGAGAGGCCGAACTTCTTCTCGATATTGTTCGAAAGTGTGCCTACATCCTGACTCTCGTAGAACTTTTTGAATACCTTTGTGATCAGGGTACTCTTACCACTTTTCGCAATTCCTTTGAAGAATGGGATGATTTGCCATTTATCCAACTCACCGACATCAAAGCACAGGCGCCCACCCATCACATAGGCCCATTTGCACACTTCCGGTTCGAAGTTTTGATATTGAAGTACACGGTCAAAGTTAGGCGTTGGAATATCTTCCCAGTTGTCAACGTGAGAATAGTCGTCGAACACCTTATCGAAGTATTTACAGGCGATCAAGGTTGGGTCGAGACGTGCAAACTCCTTGCTGGTGTACGGGTAAAACGCACATCTATAGTACCCATCATTCTCATCCATAGGATTTGTGGCAACCCACTCCTTACCGATGAAGACACCATTCTTGAAAGACCACACGTAACGTCGCTTTTCGATAGTGGGAAACTGTGAATCCTGACACTTGGAGAGGTTATCGATCACTTCCCTGAAGATGCTCCCCTTGCTCGTGAAGTTCTTCCACATCTCAAAGTTATCATCCTTGTTTGCCAACGAATATACGAAATCTTCGATGGACATTTTCTGTTCCCACGCCCGTGTATTGTACCCGTCTTCAGTCTTACGCTCTTCACAGCAGAACCCCTTGTATCTACGATACTTCGCCTTGTACAGTTCATCCAGGGCAAAAATGAGACACTTTTGGTACGAAGAGACACTCTCAGTGTCTTCTTCACACATCGTAGAAGGATCGGACGTCGAGCTCGCCTGGTGCTTGACCGTGGGGTTTACGACCCGCTCGTACGCATTGTAGTGACGTCGAACGTTGTCGTATCCATCCTTCACTTGCTTCAGGATGTTATGGACACGGGTGATGAGATTTACGCCGTCGTCGTTTTCTTTTTTGTCAAGGTTAATTTCTTTGATTCTGTTTTTGAGGTCGACGAGATAGCGTCGTTGTTTTTCACGAATACCTTTTATAGCCAAAATATCGAGTTTAGACACCATAGGATTCCCGTGCTCGTCAAAGTTGTCACTGTGAATGTATTGCCGGTAACCAAGTTCACGTGCACACTTGAAATCCTCCGTTCTGAGATTCCACAACTTCTCGAAGGCCTGAACAATTTTTTCAAATTCGGATTCTCCGTTCATCGACTGAATAGCCCGTTTCTGTAGCTCGGCGAGTGCTTCATACTTATCCGGGTCCTTGTCGATGAAGTGAGTATCTTCCATAGTTATATGATTTACAATTTTTCTCTCTAATTAATTTTTCAACTCACTCAAAATCTTTATCAGGATTTTATTTTGCATCTGGAGTTGTTGGGAGATCCCAACGAGGGCGGTGCACACGGTGTCACCATCTTCCGTAGCCAGGAGAGAGGTCATGAGAGTCGTGACATCCATGCCATCATCCTCGAACATCATTTCATCCTCGTCCATGTCGATCTCCTCCTCATCGATGGGTTCCTCCTCAGTCTCGGTCTCCGACTCGGAGACGATCTCACCCTCCTCGATTTCAATCTCATTTTCCTCAGGCTGATTTGACATTTAAATTAGACCAAGAAAAATTGGATCGCGAAATTTCGCATTTCCCCAAAATTATTTTCTCTGCTTATAGTACAACAACTCTCAAAATGGCTGGCGGTCTCATGCAACTCGTAGCGTACGGTGCCCAGGACGTTTACCTTACCGGTAACCCTGAGGTAACTTTCTTCCAGGCGAAATACAAGCGCCACACTAACTTCGCGATGGAGAACATCGAGCAGACCGTCAACGGTACTGCCGCCGACTCCGGCCGCGTCTCCGTCACTGTTGCCCGCAACGGTGATCTCGTCGGTGACATGTATGTCGAGCTTAAGTCCAAGTCCGGCATCGCGTCCAACACTTCCGATGCTACCGCCGATCTTTGCTGGGTCGCCGAGCGCGCCGTCTCCTCTGTGGAAATGTCCATCGGTGGTCAGCGTGTCGACAAGCACTACCAGCGCTGGTGGCGTCTGTACTCCGAGCTTTACCTCGATGAGTGCAAGAAGGCCACTTGGGGTAAGATGACTACCGGCACTGCCGACTCCACTGTCTACCTTCCTCTCGTTTTCTTCTTTAACCGCAATCCCGGTCTTTATCTCCCACTAATTGCTCTGCAGTACCACGAGGTTCGTATTGATTTCGATTTATCTTCGGAGTTCACCACTTACCTTAACACTGACACCTTCAAGGTCTGGGCCAACTACATCTACCTCGACACCGAGGAGCGTCGCCGCTTCGCCCAGAAGGGTCACGAGTACCTCATCGAGCAGGTTCAGCACACTGGTACTGATACCGTCACCTCCGCTTCCACCAAGCAGGTCCGCCTCTCGTACAACCACCCCATCAAGGAGCTCGTATGGTGCTTCGACGAGGGTGTCGCCCGTACCAAGATGTGGAACTTCACCTCCAAGGGTGCCGTCGGCGAGGTTGTCCTCGAGGCTGACCCCACCGCGATCGCGGCGTCCAACGCTTTCATCTCCACCTCCGTCTCTGGTGCTCCTCTCCTCAAGGTAGGCACCGACGGTACCGCGGCTGCCAACGCCTTCACCGAGGAGGTCGTCGGTCCCCTCAACACCTTCAAGCTCGTTCTTAACGGCCAGGACCGTTTCAAGGAGCAGAAGGGTAAGTACTTCAACCAGGTGCAGCCCCACTTCCACCACAGTGGTTCCCCATACGCGGGCGTGTATTCGTACTCCTTTGCCCTTAAGCCCGAGGAGCACCAGCCTACCGGCACTTGCAACTTCTCGCGCATTGACAACGCCCAGGTGTCCGTTACCATGAACACCACCGACGCGACCAACATGCACATGTTCGCGACTAACTACAACGTCCTCCGCATCCAGTCTGGTATGGGTGGTCTTGCCTTCTCTAACTAAGCATACAAATCAAATTTGTATTTGCTATTAAAAAATTCATATTTAAAAATTGAAATCGCACAATTTTTAAAATTGAAAATGAGTATGTTACTCAGGCGAATGTATGAACTTATCGTGAAAGTTGAAAAACCTACGTTAGGACGTTGGAATCTCAAGTCGTGTAACGAAATTTCAACATCCATAAACTCCGTGTACCAGAACAGAGACCACTGTGGTGATACGATTTGTAAAACACCGAAGAAGGCTTCGGAATATAAGGATAAACCACGATAAGTAAGTATGTACGAAGTGTACACTGATGGAAGCTGTTTGGGAAACCCTGGTAGAGGTGGGTGGGCGGCCATTAGTAAGGACTTTAAGCTATGTGGGGCACAACCTAATACTACGAATAACGTGATGGAAATGACAGCTATCGTGAAAGCACTCGAACAGTGTCTATGGATGGAAGAGAAATACGTACGTATCGTGACGGACAGTAATTACGTGAAGCAGGGAATATCTTCGTGGATACACAATTGGAAGAAGAATGGATGGAAAACTTCTTCAGGGGGAGATGTTAAGAACAAAGAATTATGGGTAAAACTCGACGAATTGAGGGAACGCTTTACCATGATTGAATGGAAGTGGGTCAAGGCTCATAATGGTACACCCCAAAATGAAGCCGTCGATAAATTAGCCAGGGAGTGCGCTAAAAATTTATCCGAGTAAGTTAGGTTCCATGAGTGTTCAAAAACAGGAAGAACACTGTGAATGGTGTGAGAAGCAGGAGAAGCTACTTGTCAAATGGGCAGAGAAAGCCGCCGGGTATCGCTGGTTACACAACCATGCACGTCTCTATTATAAAAAGCAAAATGATTGGCTGGCGTATCCGTCTATCATCATAGCCTCAATAACGGGTGTGGGTGGTTTTGCTGTGCTAAACCCCAGCGGTAATGACGGTGTGAGTAACGATACCAAGACGCGTATCATGATTGTCCAGTATTTCTTTGCCTTCCTCAACGTCATAGCTGGTATTCTTTCTTCTATCAGTAAGTTTAGTCAGAGTCTCCCTTTATCGGAAGCGCACTCGGTCATGTGTGTACAGTGGTCTAAGTTCTACAGGTCAATAGATATGGAACTGTCGTTGGATATCAAGCATCGTTCCGACGTAGTGGAATTCATCATGAAGTCGCGTGAGGAGTACGACAAATTGTTGGATGACGCACCGGATATACCCTCCATTTCCATTCAGGCATTCATGGTACAATTTCCTGATAAAGAGAACAAACCGGATGTTTGTAACGGACTCTCGATTGTCATGAGTGATGATGCGGCATCCGTGACAGGTTCGGGACGTGCGGTGAGCAAGTGGTTGGGTGCTTTTCAGAACATCGCGACGAGAAGAAAGAGTCGGGACGTAGACGAGTTAGAACGAATGCCATCCGTATAAATTTCTCAGTACATTGTAAATGCTTAGGTTCATTCAATTTTTACCTATTTTGATGATCTCTCTTCTGTACGGTCTCGTGTATGCCGCGATTAACCGCGTCAATCCTGATGCGTTTGGTTTCGAGGACAATATCGTAGACCCTTTTTACTTCTCGTTTACTACGATGTCTTCCGTGGGGTACGGTGACTATTCCCCCAAGACCCGGTTCGCGAAAGCTGTCGTCATGAGTCAACAGTTTGTACTCCTCGCGGAAATCAGTAGCCTCCTCGGTCTCGACAAGCTGGGTAACTCCATACGGAACACCAGCATCAATAACATGATTAAGAATGCTTAAAATTATGTACACTTATTATAAATGATAGTGATTATACTGTTGTTTATAGTATGGTTCTTTGCCTACGCGAACAAATGTTCGTGTAAAAGAAAGACGGAGGGGTGTTACAGAACCGAATTTTATGGGTTTCAGTACGGACACTTACTTCTGTACATGCTTCTAGGCTTTTTGTATCCCAAACAGTTTTGGTTTTGGATCATCTTGGGAATCGTGTGGGAAATATTTGAATACTGGCTTTCTATGCGTCCGGATATCGTAGAGAATTTAGGAGGGTGTCTCTCTACATCCGACGAGAAAACACCCTTGTGGTATCGTCACGTGTATGCCGGTACACCCAAGCACGAAAATTTCATAGATAGAGTCTTCGGTATAAAAAATTCGGAGTCGCACACGTGGCACTATTCTATCGGTGAAAATCTAACGAATGTTTTAGGATTTATGATTGGAAAATATCTCAATGGAGTGTATGTTTAGAGCGATGTACAAAGATCCCAATTTTATTGGCGCTCAAACACTTCCTCCCAATGATGTCGTGGTCATCATGAAGGATGGAATCGAATATCACAAGGCGGAAGGTGTTGTGTTTCGTTCGGAAGCGAGTATTGATAAAGAGTCGAAGGAACTTAAAGGTACGACCCGTGGTAAGGATAAGATACGAGAACTCTTCATCGAACCTACAGTGAGGACAAAAGGTAGGTTCACAGTCACGATGTATGAGTTTTGATCCCATAGCTCAGTTGGTTAGAGCGTGGTGCTTATACTACGTATACACGAGTGGGATCATACCCATATAAGGCACGCCAAGGTCACGGGTTCGAGCCCCGTTGGGATCACTTTTTACAATGGGTTTTCCTCATTGTAAAAAGTGCGATTCAAAGACCAGTGAAAATTAATACCCCCACTTGACATCCTTGGGGGTGGCGTGCGGATGATGTCTCGAGAAAAAGTTACGCTCACCGTGGTCACTGTGACCGATGAGACTTTTCTGTGACCTGTCTATGACCATATACTTTCGCATATCTTTGTAATACACTCGAGCTCCTTTGTTTATTAAATCTTCATGCTTCATGTCTACGTGATTATTCATCGGGTAGAAGTGCTTCACGTACTTTCGCATATTATTCACGTTTATGAGGTAGCATTTCGTACTCGAAATCCATTTCACCTTTTCCAGAGTTCCCTCGTCTTTATCAGGAAGCCTGGAAAGACAATGGAAGAAACACATCTCCATATTTTCACCCTTTTCGTTTATGACCTCTTGAATTTCATGGAACAGACGGGAAGATTTGATGATGACATTATCTTCAAAAATGACCGCATATTTGAGTCCCTGTTCGAAACAGCGTTTATAGAAATCCATGTGCCCCACGAAACAACCTATAGCCCCGAGATTGAAATAGGTTATGTTCGGGCGTTTTACCGTCGGGTCGTAATGCATTTCCAGAGCCTTTTCAAAATATTCAGGTTCAATGATATCTTCGTATTCCCTCGCGATTTTAACGTTCCCAGTGTTGGGACCGTAGATGACTTCTATGGGAGTAAATCCGCTATAGTATTTGAAAAATCGTTCTTGGCGTGTCTTGGCACTGTTGACCGTGAGAAGAAAACACTTGTAATCGTATTTCTCTTTGATTTTAATCTTCTCTTCCCTATACGTCACGGCGAGAATGTAGACGACAATCACCAAGAGTATGACGAACAAGAACATACCTACTTAAACGTTAGAAAATTTAAATGAGTAAGAATGAATGGTATAGATGTATGCGGTCTGATAGGATCGATACTCATTGTCATCATGTTCATACCCGAAATTAATCATGTGTACAAACACAAAGACGCAAAAGCTATCAACTATAACTTTTTACACCTGAACCTGACGGCGAGTGTACTGTCCCTCGTGTACTCTTTCTACTACAACGTCGTGCCCATGACCATAACGAATTTTTCCGCTGGTCTTTTCTCCTTGCTCATGTACTACTTCAAATACAAATACGAGCTTAAAGAAGAGATTCCAATTACTACTATAGAAGACGCTCCTATAGTGTAGTTGGTTAACACTGTGGACTTTGAATCCACCACCCGTGGTTCGAATCCACGTGGGAGCTTTAATCCTCTCTTAGCTCAGTCGGTAGAGCTGTGGACTGTAGTTCCAATGGTCACTAGTTCGATTCTAGTAGAGAGGACCATTCCTCTGTAGCTCAGTTGGTAGAGCGACAGGCTGTTAACCTGTAGGTCATCGGTTCAAACCCGGTCGGAGGAGATTCTTAGATAGTGTCATCCACTATGTAAAAATCTCATAGTATAATAAACGATGTCGAATCCAACTGCTATGTTAGCGGGTGTCGGCCTTCTCAGCGTATGCTGCATTTCTTCCAGTCTATTAGCCGGTGCTATGGGTGGTGAGAAGACCCCAGAAGAACCCGCGGTTCCAGATGTAAATGATACGATTAAGGGTGTGAGGCACGTAAGACTTGAGAGAACAACGGGGGATTATCCTGCTAATATAATAAATTTAGCAGAAGTTGAAGTATTAGACAAGAGTGGGAAGAACATAGCCACCGGCAAAACTATAACCGGTGGCCCGGGTGGTCCTCATAGCGCCGGCCCGTTTGAACGCCTCGTTGATGGTGATTTAGGCAATTTTGCACACACAACAGGTAATGGTTTATCGTTTCTGGAAATTAACCTAGGATCTGACGCAGATGTAAAATCTGTAAAAATCACAAATAGAGGCGAGACTACAAGCGCTTCTTGTTGCTGGAATCGTATAAATGATGTCAAGGTAATTCTTCTCGACAAAGATAAAAAGGAGTTAAAAACAACTCCCGTGATCGACAATTGGGATAAGAGACATTCGACATACGACTTTACCGCCTCTACATCGGTGTGGAAATATGAGTAAATAATATCGGAGTATAATAAACGATGTCGAATCCAACTGCTATGTTAGCCGGTGTTGGACTTCTCAGTGTGTGTTGTATTTCTTCCAGTCTATTAGCTGGTGCTATGGGTGGTGGAGAGACCCCAGAAGATCCCGCGACTACGACCCCGACCGGACCTTCTTACCCCAAGGGTCAGTATGTCAGGCTGGAACACACTGTCGCCCATGACGCGAATGCGGAAGGTAACGATGATGATAAACACAAAATTATCAATCTCGCCGAGCTGGAAGTGTTTGCTAAGGACGGTACAACCAGTTTAGCCGCCAGTAAAACTGTTGAAGCGGCCAATTTTCATCCCGCGGGTCCTCTACCAAATCTCACCGATGGTAACTTTTCCAATTTTGCACACACTCTTGGTAGAGACGTCAACGAAATTGATAAGATGACCGTTGATCTGGGCTCCGAAAACGAAATCGAAAAGATTAAGATTACCAACCGCGTTGATTGCTGTAAACACCGAGCGCAGGGTATTAAGGCTGTCATTATCGCCGCAGATGGTACGACTGTGGTTAAGGAAACACCCGCTATTACCACCACGGCCGATACGTATACTTTTACGTTCCCTGATTCGACGACATGGGCTTAAAAATTAAGATTAAATAAGTATTAATGTCGACTGTTGTTAAACTTCTTTTTTCTCCAGTTGTTTCCCTCAATAGGAGATTTAAGCGACGAAGTAGATCTTCCCTATTGGATGCCCCACCACCACCCGCAGATATCCCAAATGAATGGGCCTACGGATCGTATTGTTGGATAGCCACAGTCGAGGCGAAAGATTCGGGTGGAGAGGTTGATAGAACGTTCATTGGGTACAGTCAGAATATGGACATTACCGAAAGAACGAGTATCGCGTGTGATAGATATAAACAACCTGGTACTACGTGTGGCGAAGCCCAGATGACGATGCGGGGTGGTGAATGCGACGAAGTTATTTTTATGAAATCTAAAAATGGAAAAATGATCAATCTCACGAACCCATTTCACTAACTTTATCCGGTCCTACATAGACGGGAGGTGCTTCAAGTATCTCAATCTCAAGCTTACCTTCTTGTGATTGAGATGGTCTCACGTAGGCAATACGACAATCATTTGCCCTCAAAACTGGATTTCCTGTCTGGACCGGTACAACAACTGGTTTACACAAAAGAGCGAACATGTTTATTGTTACACGATATTTATTGGACCGGCATAATACGTATGTTTCTTGATTTTTCGTAGCAAGTTCTTGTTTTCCATGTATGCCGTACGACCTCCATGTACGACGAGAGTGTCCCTGGTCATGGTGGCGAGTAAGTACTGCGTGCTATTCTCTTCACACATCTTACAGCGACTGAATACGTCCTCCTTCGTACCCATGTAACAATCGATAACAACATCCAGGGGTCCCATTTCTTTACTCAGTGATTCTATGACGCTGTTAGAATTTTCCACGTGCGAGGGAAGAAAAGTAAAGACCCTGCGCGGTTTCTCCATTTTCGTCGTCATGCTCCTGACCGATTTGAAATTTTGAGATACATGTACGGGGTCCTCCAATCGTACCGACAACCTGTTACTCAACTCGATAAGAGTTTTAGGTAAAACGATTCCCACTGACATATATATTTTTCATTCAAAAAAATCTCACGAAATAAAAACAGATGAATCACTGTTTGGTGTTTGGTGCCAGGGGCCATCTGGCTCAAACTCGTATCATACCCGCTCTCAAAAGAATGGGGTGTCCATATACCCCCATATCAAGAAGGGAAGTAGCGAACTTGGAACATCTCAAGGATGAAAAGAACGTCGTCGCTTACATGGCCATTCCCACACACAACTTTTGCGAAAACGTGGAACCTTATCTCGGGGTCGTCAACCCGACGTATATCCTCGAGAAGCCACACGGACACTCGAAGTACGATTTTGAACGAATCAAAACGTTCATCGAGGATAACGGTATAAACGTGGTGTATAACGACCACTACCTTTTCAAGGACACGATGAATCATATCCGTTCTCCTAAAAATCTCAAAACCATAGAAATCAAAATACACGAAAGTGATGACATGAATGATAGGGTAAACTACTTTGATACTGTAGGTATAGTGGGTGACATGTATCAAAGTCATTGCGTCCTATTGTTTGCCACCATACTCGCAAAACATTTCGGTGAAAGTCGTAAAAAAATCTTAAAAGAATTGAGTTTGGTAAAACCAGAAATAATGCAACTTGCAAGAAATCGCGCGTATTGGGGTACAGCCCCTACGGAATGCAAAATTCAAATGACATACAGGGGTATCGAACTCGTGGCCGATCTTCAGAAAATGGTACCCAAGGAAAAGTACATACTCATGAACGGAAATATAAAATGGGAAATGGATTACGGTGTGTGTGCTTACGAAAACGTTCTCAGAAATATAGATGCTGGAAATACACTCCAGTTTTTAGACGAAGAAGAGGTGGACTATTTATGGGATCACGCCTCGATCATTTCGTGCTGACCGAAATAGTTTCTCTGTGCCATGAGAAGCTTCATGGACGTAGACGTCTGATGCGTAAAATCGTACTGTGTGAGTGCAGCCTGAACTGCTGGCGCGGGGATACCCGCCGACGTACAATACATCATAAACACGCGCGCGTTATCCACCGTTTCTTCCAGAATATTCCTGCAATTCTCACTAATCATAGGACATTCAATAATAGTACCAGAAGACCAAGCCTTTTTGATACTATCATCGTCCACGTGACGAGTCGCCATGAGCTCGTACCCCTCCAAAATAGAAGCGGCAAACACGAAACGCATGGTATCCAGACCGACGATTGGGTCGATGGCGTAATTCGCGTGTTGTGCGGTATTGATAGCCTTGACGTGTCGACTCGTGAATCGTGCATTTACCGCTGAGTTGATGGTCGGTGTAGGAATTCCATACTCGAGACCAATCTGCGAACACCACAAACCTGTGTTATTCATGTCGCCCACGTCAGCGATTTTGTGAATTTTGTATTCATCGAGTACGTGCATGGCCGAACGTGTGAGGTACCCGTCGATATCACTACCCTCAACCTCCTTTAGAACCTGATTCATGTAGTACGTATCTTGGTTGCAATACGCAAACACATCTGCGATACCTTGGAGCATACCGTATTCGACACCGTTGTGTACCATCTTCGTGAAATGACCCACGCCATAATCCTGACCCATATACGCAAAGTTCTTTGCGAACGAATCAAAGAGTTCTTCATTCTTTTTGAATACCTCCTCGGAGCATCCAATCATCAACGCCGGGCCCATGCGCGCACCCTTCGCACCTCCGGAAAGACCCGTCCCCACGTAGTTGATACCCTTCGATTGGCAATACGCACCACGGTTCCTCGAAGTCCTGTAGAATTCGTTGGAGCAGTCGATAATGGTGTCATCCTCACTAAGAGTCTTACTCAATTTCTTGACCATGGAATCTGTGACCTCTCCATGGGGAAGTGCGGTGATGATCGTTCGAGGCGTTTGCATCTTACAAACCATATCTTCCATGGATTCGTGACCGCGAATATTCATACAATCACCCGCGAGGGACCTAACCTGTTCGGGTGAACGGTTATACACGTGAATTTCATGAGACTTTTGGATGTTGAGGGCGAGGTTACCACCGATGGCACCGAGGCCGATGAGACCGAGAGACATGTGTTCTACGAGTTCATGCATCGTATATTTTAAGTTCGTTCCAATCTCGAATACTTATGTCACTTTCTTGACACCATGGATAAATATCTTCACCGATGTAGTTGATTGCGCGGACACCATCTTCTATACACCTGTCACAAATACTCTTGTTGTCATCTATTATGAGGCCTATGTTGAGTGCACGGCAAATATCAGCTTTGTGTACTTCGTTTGGGGTGAAACTATTAGTCAAGATGACATCATCGAATACACCCGGAAAGAAACTTTCAATCCACGTTTCCGTTTCTTCGCGGACGACATCTTGACGCCCAGTGACGACATACATTTTATTGGAGTGTCTTTTTAGTTTGTACATAGCTTCTTGACTCCCCTTTATAGGTACGAGATCCATGAAGTCTTTGGACTGATAAAATTCCCTGACCATTTTCTGTGAAGTGGCTTCATCTATTTCAAATATTTCACGGTACACGTAATTGTATTTGGGTTTACTCCAAAGTTTGTGAACTTTGTGATGATGCTTCGCCATTGGAAAGAGGAATTTTACTAAGACTTCATCGATGTCGATCGCGATTCGGTTCATTTCTATACATCAATATTATTCATAATCTCTAACTACCACACCTACGGGAAATCTTGGGACACCAATCGCAGTTAGATTTTGAAATCGAACGGTCAACTGTTTTCCGATGTATTTTTCTTTTTCAACGAGATACTCTCTTCGCTTTTCCAACGTGCCTTCGGGTTTGACGGAAAAGTGTTGTTCTCCCGTCTTACAAATCCAAATGGCAGTACCCTTCTCACGACCCGTACCCTCTTTAACATCCACAATGGGGTATTCTTCAGTTTGGAAAGCCTTGTACTTGAGAAGATAATTGCTTCTCTTACCAATCTCATAGGTACTCATGGCGTCACGAATCATGATACCCTCGTGCCCCTGGCTCACGAACATGTCGTGGTAGCCCACAATTTCAGACTTTTTCTTCACGTGAAACGTATCGACGGTGACATGCTTCATTCGTTCTTCGAATGTGAGATTCGGTCGGTTCATATCGAAATAGTCGAACACGTGAAATTCCAGTGATTCGGGGTTCATCTTGAACATACTCGTGATCTCCTCGAACGTCTTGTTGGGAGCGTAGCACTCTCCATCTAGGTACTCACCGTCTTTGAGTCCATTCGCGAGGTGATCGACACCGTGGACAGGCTTTCCGGTTCGAGAGAAGCATCCTTTATTTGACACGAGAAGACGAACCCCGTCCAATTTGGGTTGAACGTAAAAGGGTTCAGTGATGTACTTTTGACGATCTTCCCACTTGTTTGCCAACATAGGAAGAATCTGTGTACACTTGGTCTTCTCATTGTTCCACATGGTCTGGGCTCGCATGAGCGCCTTTTCGTACCCCGTCTTCACATTCGTTCGGGACACGGATACCTTCTCACTCCCCACGACACCAGTCGTCTTCACGATGTCAGCAGTTCCGTTAGCAAGGTCCTCGACACGGATATCCGTGAATCGCTCGGTCCCGTTCTTGTCTTTCTTTATAAGGCGTTCCATTATACTGTATTAATATCTCAGCTTTAAATAGATGTCGGATTTACCGGTTGTAAATTATGGCAGAATGGAACGACTTAGGCCTCCGGAAAGCACAATTGTGCCATTAAATTTGAATACGTTTTGTGTTATATTTATAATTTTATGTGTACTAGCTCTCTACAGGCGCTCTGTGAAGATTACTCAAGAGCGTGGACGATTCCATACTTGAGGCAGTCGCGAGGATTGAGATAGATATCCTTCTTCATGAGCTTCTTGAGCATTTTCTCAGGAATCTTAGTCTTCTCGAGATACATCTTCTTCAGCATCTTCATAAACTTATCTGTCGACTTCAACTCGTGTTTAAGTTCCTGAAAATTTCCCCACATCTCCGTAGAAATCTGGTGAATAAGTACATAGGCATTCCGACCCATCTTTCGCTCAGCACCTCCGAGAAGCATGAACGTCGCTGCACTGCAACAAGACCCCTGTGCGATGGTAACAACCTTCACGCGCGAGGACTCGAGTGTGTTCATTAACGTCATTCCAGCAAAGATGTCGCCACCGTCACTCATGATATGAACCCTAATGATTGGTTCGTAACCAAAGAGTTCAGCCTTCTTCTTAAGAAGATCAATCTCCAACTTTTTGAACTTCTCTACAAAGTCAAGTGCATTCTCTCTATCCACATCGGCGTAGAAGAGGATTTCATTTCCGATAACCTTGACACACTCTTCGATCTCAGTTTCTTCCTCCTTCGTAGACATTCTTGAGAGCCTTCTTTACTTTTGTCACGTCTCTTGATTTTAAGTTGTTTCCGACGGCCAAGTGATTGATCACGTCGAAATCTTGAGGTGAGATTTTGTAATCTACGAGATTACTTAGGTCCCCTTTCTCCGCATACTTTTTCAAGAGGCAGAGTTCTTCAATCCCAAATCCCAATCTGGATTTCTTACGAATCTCGTCGTACTTTTGTTTACGCATCTTGTAATTTCCCAACTTTGTCCAACAACTTCCGGGTCGAATCTTATCTTTCACGAGCGGTTCGCCGAGAGATGATTTTGGTATGGTCAGAGCATGTAAGACGAAGTATGGCATGAGATTCCAGTTTCCGTATGTGTAAATGTGACTATCGTAATAGTCCGCATCAGAGAATGAGCTGGATGCGGCCACGACGTCGACACCTTTCGAGTCCAGGTAGTTTTCCTGGAAGATGTCCCACATATGTCCGTGTTCGGCTATACTATCGTGAATGGGTATGGGTACAGGATCGGACAAAATATCCGCTATGAACTCCTTGGGGGTTTTGAAATCATCCATCACATCGTACCCATCGAGATAGGTGAAAAAATTTCGAATGTTTCCCTTACACATATGAGCCGCACTCTCCACCTTTGGTCCTCGTTCGTCCGTGAGTTTCATGAGTGTCTCGGGTTTGTGTTTCGGTACGAAAACCGTCTCGAAGTTTGGATACATACACATGTTCGTGGACGTCACTAAAAGCGATCCACCTCGGGTGATATGATCACCGTCAGACACTCGTTCGATTATAGGTTTGAACACAGGGTCATAGTCTTCGATGAATACATATTTGGATGAGGGTTTTATGAAGGGTAGGAACAAACATTTACTTTTCATGTGTTCCGAAAGAAGTTCGACATGACTCACGCCTTCGAGCACCCGTTTAAGAATGTATGACTTTCCAACACCCGAAGCTCCGCATATGAAAACGTTCTTTCGTTCACGGATATATTTACGAATGAGTTCAATCTGTTTCGTGTGAATGGTCTCCACGCTATTTTCGACCTCTTTTTTTTGCTCGACTATTTTAATGAAGGAATCCATCGATGACCTTACTGATCAGGCCATAGATTTAGTGCTTCAAAATAACGCACTACATAAACGTATCGTAGAACCTTTAAAAAGGAAAATTTTACCATACGTTGCATGTGGAGTTCTTATGAACGTCGTCATGTTCATTCTCTTGGTGTACCTTGCTCGACGTCTGTCTCTTCTTCCTCTTCCTCTTCCTCTTCATACTCTTCCTCCTCAGGCTCCTCTTCCTCTTCCTTAGGTGCTAACATTTTACCTATTTTCTCGAACGGTGTATCCTTGGTGATGGCCACGATGGGCTCGACCGTCTTGGGAAGTTTGAGGGGTGGTATGGGACGTACAGTGAGTATCTCCGGTTTCGTAAAGACACCCTCGATGGGATACTCTTTATCGAAATTCATGAGTATCTTTTTAGGGATAGGAGGGGACTGCTCCAAAAGACTATCATACATCGCCTTACACTCTTCGACGAATTTTAGACCCTCCTTTTTACGTTCTGCACGGGGGAGTGAAAGCTGTAATCGAATATTTCTGGACAAACTTCCATGTCCTAACGCAGCAGTTCTGTGATTCTCCATCAACTCGTTCACCTTAAGGAACTGCATGATCGTGGCTATGAGACCGGCAACCAGGTTCATTCCACCGATGATGGCCGGTGCAGAGCTACGCATACCCTCTGGGAAAGTACTCTGGGCGAAGTTCGCCGTACCAGTTATGGTCGACAGTACAATCACGGGTAAATTGAAATGTAAACTCATTCTTTTAAATTGCAAAAACGCTCGATGATGCATGTAACGATAACACGCACTGGCCTCACCCCATTGCCTGAGCACATTTTCGTGATAATCGTTCCACATTTCCTCCATATTTTTTTCCTCCGTCATCTTATAATAGATGAACATTATATTTCTTCTGCACACTCTATTCCTATTAGCTATTCTTATCGTTCCGTTTACCAATAATAAGAGGAACCTAGAATTTTACTCGATCATTATACCCTTCATCTTCTACCATTGGTCGGTGAACGATGACACGTGTGCACTGACACAAGCGGAGATGATGGTTACCGGTAAACACAAGGACGAGACCTTCATGGGTAGACTCGTCGGTCCGATATACAAGATGGAAGAGAACCAGATCAATAACATGACCAAAACCCTATTCTTTGTTTTATGGGCTTTTGTCGGATACAGGTTGGGACACTTCGATATATTTTTCGATGACCTAAGTGATTTGCTTAAAGGTAAAAAGGTAAAGTAAAGTATCATGGATCTTAAACTTCAGAGTGAAATCAAGAAACTCGTGTACAACCGTGATTTGTATCACGCCAACTATGTCGAAGAATTGGAAGAGTTTGAAACGAAAATTCAGCGACTCGACGCTCAAGCCGACCGGACCGAGTCGGAGGTAAAGAGGCAGATCCTATCCAAACAGAAGGAATATTACGAGAGGCAAATTGAAAAACTCGATAAAAATTTGGAAATCACCACGAAAGCTATCAATCAAAAGATTGAGTATTTTGAGGAGCAACTTCAAAATCTGGAGAAGGAGAAACGTTCACTCGACTACAATGTTGAGAAGCTCAAGAAGGCACTCGAGAGACGTAACACAAATGAGATTTTCGACATGTTCGAATTTGTGACGAACGCAATCACGATCATTCGAGAGGACATCAAACCTACTTCTTCGAAAGCTGATGAACACGCTTAATGAATTCCTTGTTACGTCGAATCTTGGGGTCGGCTGCGATGAGGCGCATGAGTGCCGCGGTGGGAATCTTGGGAGTATTACCCGAAGGCTTGGGAGTTTTCTTTAATTTCTTCTTAGCGTTCTGGAGTTGTTTAGTAGTTGGCATTATACTATAGGTTGCTAAAATATTTCCTCACCTATACTATAATGAAGAATCGACAGAAGATTCAGTTGATGACCTTGACTCTTATCGTGCTCGTGGGTGTACTCGGCTACATGTGGTACAACCCTAAGGTTGTGGAGGTTCCGGTCGAGGTTGTCCCCGTTCCACCCCGCCCCGTGGAGACGCGTCGTCCCCCGGTGCGGGAGCCCGAATTCAGGGGTCCACCCATCAAACAGTACAAACCTGGCTACATGCAGCAGATGGGTATTATCACGGGTGGTGATGGTGAGACACTCCCTCTCTATGGTAAGGAGGTGCGTGGGCGTCGTGACCGCTATCATTACTACACGACCACCGGTGGGGAGAATTTGTACCCCGTTTCTATCAGTCACAACGCGAGAGACTGCATGGAGGACATCGGTTGCGAAGAGTTGTACGGAAATGAAACAGTCACCGTATTGGGAAAGACTGGTTCATTCACAGTGAATATGTATCGTACGGATGATTTCTTTTAATTTTCAGCTTCTTCTTTTTTCTGCTTAACGCGCTTCTGTATATCGTTAATCAGAGAACTCGTCTGACTAGAAGAGCAGCACGCCGAAACGGCGCACGCCGCAAGAATCGGAGGGGATTTGAAAGGTATGCGCATGATACCCATGATACCCATGATGGAACAAACTAAACACGCGATGGTAAATCCAAGTTGGGTGTTACCCATGGGTTCACCAGAAGTCTTGAAGAGATTTCCAATCATCTTTTACTATACGTCAACAAAAATTATTTCTCAACCGTGTCACGGTATCGTATTCTCTGGTGAGAAATCCGGTGTTTCCTGCATATTTCGATTTAAGTCGTAAAAGTTCGGCCACCCCCTCGTCATCGAGATGTCTAAGAAAATCCACCTTCATCTCCATATCGTCAAGCTGGTTTCGCTCTTTCATGTGTTGAACGTACGGCCATGTGTGTTTTCGTAGAGAATGAACTTCTTCCTCGAGACGTCGAAGTCTGGGAAGAAGAATCTTGTGAATCAGCACTCTAAGCTGTTGTGCATCACTCATCTTATGGTGAAGACGTTTTTTATCTTTATACAAATTAAGATGTCACTCCCCCAATGTAAGCGAGACTTTATTAGAAAACTAGTCACGGGTGTATCTAATGTCATGGACTTTGACAAACTCTTACACTCGATAGACAAAACGGATATCTTCATCAAAAAACACTTTCTCGTTCGAACCGATGATGGGTCTTACATGGTAAATAAAACGAATTTTTGTATGTGTGTAAAGTCACTCGATTTTGAATTGCTATGTAAAATATTTATTCGTTTGGATACGTACGGTGTCACATTACGAAAAGTGTTTCTCGAGGCGAATGTGAATCCGTTATATTTTAGTAAGGAGGAGTTGAACTATGCTCAACTCGTTGGACAAGGTGAAATCGAAACTTTTTTCGATTTGGTTCTCTTTTGAGTAAAAAATCTCAGTTAACAGTAGATGCAGTACCGTGACTTGAAAAACAAAGCCAAAAAGCTCGGTCTCCGTGTGACTAAAACTGTCAAGGGAAAACGAGTCAAACTATCAGCGAAAGAACTTCGCTCTAAAATTACTATGAACTTTGAGAACAGTGTGAAGAATGCACAGAAAGTTATCAGAGTGTGTCAAAACATTGTCGCACCTACCGTGGTTCGTGCGGGTGCTCCATCCGCACCTCCTCCACCTCCACCTCCACCACCCCGACGCCCGGTCATCAACGCGAAGCGCGCGAAACTCATGGCCGAACTGAAAAATGTCCTTAAGAAGAAGGGACTTTCTACTCCTTCGTAATTATCATAGAATGAATGGTAGTACATTTTTGATTGAATGGACCTCTGCGCGATAATTTGCTACCCTTATACCCCTCCTGAGAATACATGTCGACTGTAAAACCGTCTGGTACGATGATGGATTTAAAAGGAATACCCAAAGATATCTCAGCTTTTACAAAATCCGAAGCATCGCCAAATTTACCATGATCGTCACCCTTAAAATCACATTCGAAGTATGCGGTAATGTAAGGTAACGCTTGCTTTTCGGTGATGAGATTCTTTTCTCTTTCCTGTAAGAAGAAATAGATTCCACCTCCTACTGATCCCACGAAAGATGAGAAGGCACAGGCCATAAGAAGTACTTCACCCATATTATAATCTACGTACATTATAATATGGCTGCTATCATAGCTCTTTGCTTCTGCTCTTCTTTATCCGCTGCAGGGGGTTGGTTTGGTGGGTTTATCCCAGGGACCGAACCCCATTTCTTAAAAGAAATGAACGCTACCGAATGGAAGAATATCGCGAATGATTTAAAGGTCATGAACGAAGAGAGAAAGGAAGAAATGAAAGAATTAGATGAAAAAGCCGGACCGGATCTGTCTGGTTTATCTGCAGATGAACGTGTAGAATTCATGATGATGGCTAAAAACCACATACAGAAACTTCGTGAATCCGAAACATGTGAAAAGGCAAAGGAATTACTCGATGGTAACAAGTTCAAGGATACTCTAACTGCTTATCCGAATGACATTTTTACGCTCAGTGGTTCAAAACGTAAACGTGAGGTATGGGAAAGTGCGGTTGGAATAGACGACGACTTTCCAAAACGGGAGTTAGATGGTGCATTGGAAGTGTGTATAGCGACTGACGAGGCCTTTGAAGAAATTATGGAAAGATTCAACTAAACACCAAACCAAAACGTTTCGACATAAACTTCTCAACACCCTGGAACGTAGGAAAACTCCAGAGGTACCAACGGGACCAGAAACCAGCCCCGTCGATACCACTCATTTTCCAATTCTCTTTGTCACTCCCATCGATGCTTAGCATCTTATCTTGAATTTTCTTGGGATCTCGCTCAGCTATCGTGCTTTTGGGTATCCTACCTCCATGTCGGAGGACATAGGAACGCATACGTGAAGGATTCTTGTGCTTGGTGTAGTCGGAGTACCCACGTGCACCAAAATCAACAGTCCTGCCGTCTTCGAGGGTCGCCCTGAACTTCTTTTTAGGGTTAGGGCTACGAGTTATCTTGACGCGCATACTTACATTTTACGAAGATAATTTACTTACAGCCCATGCAACCGTACTCCTCCTTCTTAGCTTGGGGAAGGAAGAAGAGACGCTCGGGGCCGCGCTTTACACGGTAGAGGTGGTCGTACATGTGGAGCAGACCGATGGTGAGAGCGAGGGTGGCGATGACGACACCGTTCACCTTGCGAGAGACGAAAGCGTACGCCGCGATGAGAACAGCGAGAATCATCTGAACGATAGTGAGCTGAGGGATGGCGGGCATCTTAAAGCGAGACTCGGTGGTCTTGACCTCAGGAGTGGGCTCGGGCTCGGCATACTTGGACGTGTATCCAACGGGCATTTTATAATATCCTGAGAAAATAATGTGGAGGTTCGCCTTCGTTCCCATACTCATGGTCCTCTATGATTTTGTCAAGGCTCCCATCGATCGACTCTACTTTACAAATCCTTGGCGACCACTTCTCGGAATACAAAATACATTCAGGGACATCGTACATGGTTTCACCGAACATGACGTAAAGCACTACCCGGGTTTACTTCTAGTCAAGCTTCACTATCAAAAGATACGTGAAGAGTTTGAACGGGTTTCACCCACTCTAAAAAAGCGTCACCAACATGATGAAGATGTATGGTCTGAGAAGAATGACGGGTACTACTATTACAAAGTCAAGGACTTTCCTTTGTTGAACAGTCTCGTAAATCAGATACCGTGTATTTATAAGGACACAGCCATGTTTGTGGTCATCGAGGGTCCCATGATACTTCCTCCACACAGGGCTGAATCGAATGAACTCTTGAGGTATCAGCTCACTATACAAGGTGACGGTGATTGCACTCTGTATACTGACAGGGGTACCTTTGTTCAACACGAGGGTGAAGACTTCTTTTTCGATCACGGACGATACCATGAACTTATCAAAACCGGTGAAGGTAAACGGGTTTTACTCATACTCGATGTTCATAGATGATTTCTGCACACGGCTTCGTACATGTCACTCCCACCGATGAGTTCGAGAGTCTTGTCATCCACGATCCTTTTCGTGAACGGACCTGGAGTTCCATCGTTACAATGCATACATAGCGCCGAAAGTTTAGTCACGTCACACGCGAGTGGAATACAGTCGATAAGTTCACCAAACTTTCTCTGAAACGAGTCGGCGTCGAGACCAGCCAAAATGATACTCTTTTCAGAGAGAAGACAACACTCCACAAATTTTTTGAGTCTGGGGAAAAATTGGGCTTCATCTATGGCGATAATATCGGCGTCGTAAAACTCACTTACATCCATCAGGTCAAATAGGTCGTGTGTTTTGTAACAGTTGAACTTCACGTTGTCGTGTGTTTTCAAAACTTCATCTGGGCACCTCGTGTCTTTACTGGAGTTGACGACGAGAATCTTCTTGCCTATGACTTTCAGACGCTTAAGTCGCCTGATGAGTTCCGAAGTTTTACCAGAAAACATATTTCCCATAATTATTGAAAGACCCATCCCGATTTATTAAAAATATCTCGTATTTTTTATATGGGTGACGTTCACAGGGCTTCGTATAATGGGCACACGGGGTACTACAATCCTAGAACAGGACGGGTTAAATTTGGAAAATGCATATATCCGAGCATCGAGGTAGCGATAAAATATCTCAAGGCAAAGTAAGATGCCTCTCACAGATGTTCAGATTCTTAAGAAGGTTGGTGAGCTGCGTAGAACCAAAGGTAAGATATACGCTCCACTCAAGTATTTCCGGGGACTCACCACCCTCAAAGAGGTCGAAACACGATACAAAAAAATGCTTAAACGAGATTACAGCAGCTTCAAAACGGACGAGGGACAGAAGACAAAGACTTCCTCCTACACCCAAAAGTTTAGGAAGAAGTACGGACCTAGTGTCAAATCCCTTCCAAACATTGCTAAGGCTACTGGCGTGCCTTTGAAGACCCTCAAGACGGTCTACGACAGGGGTCTCGCTGCGTGGAGAACCGGGCATCGTCCGGGAGCCTCTCCACAGGCGTGGGGGTACGCGAGGGTACACAGCTTTGTCACGAAGGGGAAGACGTACTACACGGCTGACAAAGACCTTCGGAAGTGAACATTTAAAATTTTATTATATCTATACACTTGTTTATAATATCATCATTTCGTTTTTGAATGAGTGTATCGTAAATCGAGTTTGGATTCTCTGTAATAATATCTTTCACAAAGAATTCTGGGTACTGCTCTACGATTTGTCTTGTAAAAGAAAATGTCGATTTGGTATAACTTTCTCTCTTTTTAAACATAGAAGTCTGAACTCCTCTATTTCCTGTTTGAACATTTTCAGTGTTCTTAGACTCTAACAGGGTTATATTACCCCAAGAACTTATGAGATTTCCATTTGTTAATATGGGTTTAGCTTTTTGTGAAACAATATGCTCATGGTCAATTCCATCTAAATCAAATAGATTAATTGACGATGTAGTCTTTGTTTCAATATACGCTAATATACTTTTAATTTTTGCTATACCAGCCTTATGGAATTGTTGACGTTTCACGATCTCTCTTTCATCGTTAGTAACAAGACCTGAAATACCCCGGTTGAGTAGTTGATAGATTTTAACGTCTAATTCCTCTTTAGTAATTCCATTGTTCAAATAGGATGTAAGAAATCCAGCAAGTGGATTAGAATAACGTAGACTATTGAACGTTTCTTTAAGCCCATAGAATGACACGTACATTTGCCATGCAACTAATTTTTCTATAAACTTCGAATCGATACATTCTTCCTTGTAAAATTTTGGTAAGATCGTGTATGCATAAGCTTCCCATGAGAATATTACACCCTTTTTTTTGTGTAGAACGAGTCTACCGTATCTATCTCCTTTGATATCATCCATTATAGAATGCAATTTTTCAGCTATATCTAAATACTTTATAGTATTTTCATAAGTATTTTTTTTATCATTGTAATCTATCAATTTTTTATAGTCAGCTTCTTCTGTCAGACAAGCCGCAACCATGTTTTTATTATATATCTGTATAGCTGTCCTAAATATTTTATTGCCATAATCATTACCATAAATATCGCTCTTTTTTTGATTTTTTAATTCCTCCCACCGTGTAAATATCTCGAATTTTTTGTCGTCGGGAATATTAGTTAATATGTAATTTTTTACTACGTCTATTGTCGCCATTTTTTCTCCACGGTTATTCTCATAATTATACAATTTACTCACATAGTCTAAATCTGTACAACTCTTAACATTTACTATATAATCGTGTAATAGCAAATGGATACAATCTTTTATGTTATTAAGTGTTGAACACTTCTTAAAAATATAATAACAGAGATGTTCATATGCGTTTAACAATTTATTTGATTTAACAGAACCTAATTTTTTATCATTTTTTATCAATTTATTTCGACTTTCCTTTGATATTACTTTACAACTTTTAATCAAATGACGTCTAAAATCTGTTGTAGTTTGTTTGTCACATGCTATAATTTCACCACAATGTCGACATTTTATCCGCCCATCACCACATTTAGAGAATTCCAAGTCTTGGAAATTTACAAGTGGTTCATAATCATTTATGATAGACGTGAGGGTCGTCTTATCTAATGGACTCACACAATTAACGCGCGGGTGTATTATTGTACTTTCGTCATCCAAATCATAGTTTTCGTTGGTATCCAACTCGGTGACGTTGCGGATTTGTTTTTTTAGCTTTTCGACGTGTTGTTTTTCATAATCTACATTTGCGTGTGGAAATATATTTTCTAGAAAATTACGAAAAGCTAAAAGTGCTAAAATAACCGTTATGATTCTCTGTTGTCCGTCCCATATTTCTTTGTCACCGTCAGTTTTGTATTGAATAACATTACCATAACACATTTTTTTATTGGATTTCAAAATTTCAACCATATCATCTATAAAGTCATCAACAGATTTTCGTGTCCAGCAGTAATTTCTTTGATTCATCGGGATGGTTATACTACCACATTCATTAAGAAACGCCTTCAAAGATGCTTCTTGCTGGCTCCACGGTGTAGCACGAGTTACGTTCGGCATGTTGAACAATTTATTAATTTTATATGGTCCTCTTTAACTATATTCTTTATCTCAGCCAACAAAAATCTAGGATAGATACAATGGTTCATGCAGAACGAATACATGAAGAAATACGTGTTTTAAACATAAAAGACGAAACATTACTATCGTTTCGTGTTTTTGAAAATTTCAATAAAAGGCTCGATCAATTTAAGACGATCAAGTTGGGTTTGTTCCCATATCGCGTTAAATTGACAGAGGAAGAAGAGGAAGAAAAGGAACTTCTCGATAAGTATTTTAAAACTCTAGAGGAATTGTTCCCCGAAATGGCGGTTAAGTGGAGGAAAAGATATTTTTAATAAAGTTTACGTAGCGTTCATCCTTTTCTATCATGAAACAGTCTCTCCCCGTATTTTTACACGCTACACCTATACTCCCACTACCAGCGAAGCAATCGAGAACGAGATCCCCTTCGTCGGTAGTGTGTCGAATGATATTTTCTAGTAGTGCTACAGGTTTAGGTGTGATGTGAATTTCGTTACGCTTTGCCATGTCGTAATTCCATACACAGTGATCCGTCTTTTGGTTGTTAAATTTTGGGACTATATCCTCATATTTGAGACCCAGGTGCTTTTCTATAGGTTTTATGGTGTCTCTCGTTGGCATATTCTTACCCGTCTCTATGTTGGAATACCAACCAGTCATACCCCCGGTTTTGGAAAGAATCTCTCTGGAGATGTCTGTCTGCTTCACACCAAGTTCCAAACGTTTATCGCGGATGATTGTAGAGTTGTCGAAGGTATAAAAAAGGATATATTCACACATCTTATTCCAATTGTGCATGTCGTTCTTGACGACGTACCCGTCGAGGTACCCTTTTTTAGACGAACCATCGAAACGTTTGTTCCACGTGATCATGTTCTTAAACACGAGTGACGTATTTTTCTTGATAGAAATCATGAGTTCACTAATCTGTTCCATGTCGTTGTGAAAAAAGAAGAGACTCCCGTCACGCTTCATTTTCGTTTCGAGTTTTTGTATGACACTCGTGAGCCATTCGACATAGTTTTCTATGGTGTCCCACGTATCTTTACCTATGTTATATGGTGGATCTATACAGACGAGTTGTACGCTCCTATCTTTTACATGGTCGAGTTGTTCTAGACAGTCACCGTGACGAATCTCTATCATTACAAAGTATACGCAGTCTATTTTTAAGCTCCGTAGTCGGCGACTCTTCGTAATCTTTGGCGAAAATGTGGCGAGTCAAAACGTTCTTCCCCCACCAATCGGTTACCCCAACGGGTCATCAAAAAGACGTTCATACCCCTGATAGTGAAACTTCGTTCGTTTCGACAGTTCAGGTGACCAATCTCAACCCCCGTCTCGTTTTCTCTCGCGTTTTGGGCGATCATCTCCATCGTGATCGGTTCTCCAGTCACGGGACACACGAGGGTATCGTTCCGAGAAATGAGTGGGTATTTAGCTCTGAGCCAGTACCAATTGAGTTCGAAAAGTGGATGTACAAACGCTCCCTTTACCTTTTGGAGGTAAGTGTAAATATCGATCAGGCACGTCGCAACACCCTCCGGTGTCGAAGAGTTCGCGATCGGAATTGCCACGTCAGAAACACCGCGAGCTTTCATGTACTTCGTGGACTCCTTTGACAGACGAACGGGATACAGTCTCGATGCGCGATTTTTCAGGGGTCCCTTAGCCTCGCCTTCGGTCGTGCGAATGTAATCCAGCTTCTTTTGAGTGACCTCACATGGAGAGTTGTAGTTGGATCGACAACGACCAGTGTGCCCCTTGGGAAGTACACAGAGATACTCTTCGTTGGTAAACGCATTTGCTTCGTCGGAAATGTACCCTTCGATCTTGGACAGAGAGGTGTCCACGGTCCTAGCGCGACACCCGCTACCGGGGATGCACTTTAAACAGAAGAAGTAGCTGTAGTACGGATAGACGTTTTTCAGCCACTCATCGTGGTCCCTCTTGGCGTCCACTAACTCGGGTTGGTTAACGAGTGAGATTGGCATATTTGCATGAAAAAGCTTAAAATATTTGTGACTTAGGTAGATAAATGGTACCGCGTCCACAAGAAAGCCGGATTTCGTGGGATGAATATTTTATGCGAACTGCCGAACTCGCATCGGTTCGGTCTCCATGTGAGCGACTCAAGGTTGGTTGTGTTCTCGTCAAGAATAACAGGCTCATCAGTATGGGGTACAACGGATTTCTCGCGGGGACCGACCATCAATCTATCGTACGTAACGGGCACGAACAAGCGACGATCCACGCCGAGATTAACGCCATCACGGATGCGGCGAAGAGAGGTGTCTCCATCGATGAAGCCGTAGCCTACATCACGCACTACCCTTGTCTCAATTGTTTCAAGGCTCTGGCGAGTAGTGGAGTCAGAAAGATTTATTACAAAGAAGACTACCGAAACGACCCGGTTGTGGAAGAACTGGGGTACGGAATATCTCTGGTAAAGTTATAAGATGCCGTGTCCCATATGCACAGGAGCTCTCGTTTCAAAGGCCGCCGCCAGTGTCGCCGCCGTGGTAGGTGCCGCGAAACAAGTAAAAAAGACCCGAAAAAAACCTAAACCTAAAAATAAGTGAGCATGATACTCATTGACCAAATAGTACGGTACCTTTCCAAAGATATCATGTTACCCTCACGTTGTCATGCAACCAAAAAGGAACTCGTGTGTATAAAGAGTTGTTGTGATTGTAAAATCTTCTGTAAAAAACCACCGAAGGGTTCTGTACCCGCGGTGGTACTATTAAAGAATAAATCCCCATAAACAGTAATGAACTCTAAGATTCCCACGCATATTTTACAAGTCATCCAAAGTCGAGAGCTTTCTATGCCACAGAAAATCATGGCCTTCACCATGCTCATGCCGAACATACCCGCTGATCCAAAACACGAGGATGTGTATAACCAAAATATAGATCTTGGATACACGATCAAACGTCTTGTGGACGAGAAAAAGATTCGTCTCGATGGTTTTGATAAGGATTTTAAGCTTAAGGTGTCTGTCGAGCCCTAGGACTCTTGTACCAACTTTGGTACACGGGGTCTCCGTCAGTATACACGATTTTGATATCTCCCAGTTGATAGAGTTTCCATATATTCTCTAATCGGTCCTGGAAGATATCTTTTTCATTTTGACTGAGCTTGTAATACAGGCGTCTGTAGACGCTGACCACCAACATTCCTTTGTGATCTTCTAATTCATGGATGAGACCTATGAAGGGGTCTTTGAAGTACATGGTGACGTTCTGAAAGATGTTGTGTGCGTCATAGAGACGTTGAGGTCTATCCGAGTTCTTCGTTGTTAGAAGCATTGTTCTACTTTTTGTTCTTGTCTTTAATACGAATAGCCCACATACTCTCTTCATGAAACTTATCGTAATCAATCTCTTCGATTTTGAAAAACTTCTTGATGAGTTTCTTGATGGGATTTGTCACCTCAGTCTTTTTGGGTTCGTCATACGAAGGTGGCTTTCGCCTCCCCTCACCTGGAGCCTCGGCGGGTTCGACAAAATTGTCCTTCTTGGCGCGAACCACGACACGTGGACGCGTAAAATGTGATTGTGTGAGTGATGAAATCATTTTATTGGTTGACGCGTCTTATCTTTAATAATGTGACTCCAGAAGCGTTTTGGCGAGTCCCATGGCGACGAGACCGACCCCGATTTCCTGATATTCCATTTTGAGTAGACGACCTGCGATAGTCATGGGTAGAACCCATGAAGCGAGTTGGAATGCGGCGTAGTTCGCGAGGTCCGGGTCCGGAAGTGCGGCTTGAACACGGACCGCGCGGACCGGACGCCTATGTGTAACTTTCTTGGTTTGTAACCTGACTGGAACGTAATTTGGCTTAGCAAGAGCTAACATCCTATATGACCGAAGTTTCTTATCTTTATGTAATATAGGATGGGAAGAAACAATTATTCTTATAATGGGTTGCTTTCTGTGATTACACGAAAACCTATCTATAGGTATAAAGTGAGGCAGAAGACTTCTCAGGAGGTCATAGATGAACTTAGAGAATCTGGTAACCAAAGAAAAGTTGACAGTATCACAAATATCATTGCTCGCCTGTTCTCTGTACCCGAAGTGTATCTAGAAAGAAATAAGACGGGACCTAGAATAAACATAAATGGTAATTCAAATGTATCCGTCGATCAGGATTCATCTTATACAGATCTCGGTGCGACTTCGAGTGAAGCTGTGGGTAGCATAACCGTTGATGACACGAACGTAGATCTCACGACACCTGGTATCTATTTTGTTACCTATACGGCTACCGATGCGCTTGGATATTCCAGTACCGTGAGGCGTTATGTTGTTGTGGAAGCTGTGGTAGAGGAGCAAAGTGGGACGGGTACTCCGAGCGATCCTTTCGTGTTAACATTCACTGGTACTTCACCCCATTTGGATACGACAACTCTGTACAGGGGTAAAACGTATAGATTTGATTACAGTGGAGTACCTGCGTTTGTTAGTGGAGGTTTCGCTATAACAAGACAGGTGAATACCGTTTCGCGACCAAACACCGTAAAATGGGAAATAGGGGCTACATACCCCAATTCTTCAATTACTACATGGACAGTTCCAGAAACATGCCCGGATACTATGTATTGGTACGTTATAAATGGTTCTACGCAAGGTGCCTTAACTATTGCTTATGATACAGCATTACCTACAAGGTATAAGATTCGTTGGCTGGACCCCGATCAGATATTTCCAGCTAAGATTGATAGGGATAATATTGACGCGGGATTTGCACGTATAGAAAATTTGTTCACCGGTAGAAGACCCGCAGCTTCCGCCGCTGGTTTACATTTTGATACCACCATGAACATGGCCAATAACTTATCATTAAGTTCCGCGGCTACCGGTGGCCCCACAGCAAGCGACTATAGTGTAGTTCCCGGTGGATTTGAGTATAATGGATGGACGGAAAGTGGTGAAATTACTTGGAAAACAGCTGGTCGCGTGACGGTTAGTGGCAACGACAGTATTTACGACAAGGCTGGGACACCAAAAAACTTTACGGAGATGACAGTCGCACACGAAGGTCTACACGCTATAGGAACTGGTTCAACCACCGCTATCATAGGTAGAAACTTTAACGGTAATACAGGACTTGCAATCAGACACCCAACCGATCCAGGTACAGAAGGTAGCGAAAACTATCTTTGGACGGGTTCAAACGCACTCACGTGGTACAAAAATTATTTCGGTAGTAACATCAGTTCGGATGTTGAGGGAGTTCCGTTTAAAGCTGGAGACTTGTCACATTGGGATGATTACACAAATGGAGGACGCGCACTTGAACGCACCATAAATGGTAAAACATATTTGGGAATATGGGATGAAGTTGTCACCGCAACTGGTGGTGATTACATAACTGGTTTGACTGCTGGATTGTTAAAGGATATTGGTTTGCCAATCAATATGAGTAATGTTGAAACATCTACTCCACCGACGGTAGCAAAGACGTGGGCGTTTGATGTGGGTGCCGGTCTTACACTCACAGCGAACACGGATGTGTACACAAATGTGTATACCAACTCTTCCCTCTCCGGAACAAATCCAGAACTGAAAATGGAACCTGAAGATGTGGTCGTACTCAACATTTTAGCGGGTGGAGCTACCATAAACGTGTACTCGAATACATCTGTAGGTACTATGGAATGGGATCCTCTCACGACGGGGGTAACATCTGGTACTATTACGGTGGCACCGACGAATTCTAATGTGGAACAGTGGCTATATAACAGCGTCTTTTACACCGATGGTACGAATCATGGTAAGATTACGGTCGATAGTATCGTGTATGACGAAGGAAGAGATCACGATTCCGATGGTGTTTATAACAATCGTGATCCACAAAGTCTTTCGTTCACACCCGAGTACACAATCTTTACCGATTCCAAATTTGATGCGGCCATGAAATGGCAGGGTTCGAGTGATGGGTACTACACGGCGAATACATCTACCACGACAAACTTTCCTCTTTATAAGGCGTCTACCAACACTACGACACCTACGAGTGGTTTTACAGTTTCGGGTGGTGAGCCGTGGGCGCTATCTGCTGCGGTCATTTGTGGGAGAAGACAAGCTGGTTGGGATCAAGATTCTGGTATCGTTCTTTTGAATACACAAGGTGGTGGGGATGGAAACATAACTCTCTCTACACACGAAAATAAAGAGACGGGTGATTTCTACGCAAAGTTCAAATATGGAAACAATGTTGAAATTACAACAGGTAATGTGGCATACAATCATTATTACACGGGATTTTATGTTGAATATGATGGTGCCCAAGGTTTCCGTATGTTTACATACGATTACAAGACCGACACATTGACCCAAGTTCCTTCCGCTAATGTGGTCGTAACAGGTACCGTGGGTCCCATGCGTGCGGCAAACTTCGAAGTTGCAAAGACTCCCGGTGCTGATAGATACTGGAATGGACGAATATCACATGTTACCGTTACAACCCTTAGGTCAGGTGTAGCTCTTCCAACTAATACAGAAGTTCTCAACATGATTAAAAATCCAGATACATGGTTGACTACGTACAAGGTTGGAAATCCATTAAGGTTACCGGGTGCGACAATTGACGACGCTACTACCACGACACCTACCTCGTTAAGTTTAAATGTGGTCAGTGGATACTATAGACTTGATGGTGCTTTCATTCGTACACAGGGAACCTTGGCCGATCCTGGTAGTCTCAAGAAATCACTCACAAGAGGTACTGTGTATTCTATAGATTTAACAGACTCAACTTTAAGTGGAAAACAGATGCGTTTATCTACATCTCCTGTGTATCACATCAGTCTAGAGGCGGCTCAAGCTAATGTATATAATTCTAATGTTACGTACACATCTGATTCTATAACTATCTCCGCGGGTGATGATACACCAGACTTTTTGTACCTCTTTGACAACCTTGACACAACAGACCCACAATCTCCCCGTGACGGACCTCTTGAATTTACTGGAAGCGGATTTCCTTCGGGTTCAGTCGTCACTACTTTCACGAAACGGTCCATTGGTGATAGTGACTCATCGGCTATTCAAAAATCGGCACAAGCGACAAAGGTGTACTATTTTACGGGTCTTTTGGCTAAGGGTCCAGGTGTAGCATCTCAAGAAGCACGTTTCAGAAATGATGTTTCGTACGACGCGACAGAACATTTTCTAGTAAGTAACTAAAGAGGAATGAACTCTCTGACTGAAAAAATACACGCTAAGTTTTGTTCAGATAATGCATGCAAGGAATGCAGTAAACCAAAGTGGATTCCTTGCCCACATTGTGGGGTAGAGTATATGGAGAGATTGATGACTGAACACATAAAGGTGTGTCCTAGTCTGCGTACATGAGACCCGCAATTCCATTTTTGATTTTGATGAAATTATAATTTACCGCGTAGATTGGACGGTTCACCGGTGCCGTGCAATGTATTCTGAATCCATCGATCCGTGAAAAATTTAGAGAACCTGTCATTTGGTATCGAGACGTGTTTATACAAAACGGATAGAAGAACATATTCTCGGCGTTAGAGGATGAATATTCAGTGTGATAATAGGAAGGTACGGCCGTGAAGAACGGTATCGCCGTTTGTTTTTCTGTGATATCTACACCGTTTACTTCTAGGCTTACTTTGTTAGTGACCGACACCAGGTTATTGTCTCCATATGCATTACTAGAAGCTATGAATTTTACGGGGTGGTTAAAAAAGAGAGTCTGAACAGTGTCATTCGAGGGTTCCGTTTTCTGGACTTGTTGAATGAGCATTACACGCTCGGTGGGCTGAGCGATTCGTAAACGTTCCTCCGTGTCTAGAGCGACGTACGTGGCGAAGAATTTCGGTTTATAATTTGCATTAAAATTGGAACTCCACTTGATTTTGATTCGAACGTCACTGTACTGTAAGGCCAGAATGGGTAAACTGTATCCCCAGTTTTCACAGAAAAACCAACGGAACGGATAAAAGTAGGATTCGGAACCTAACCCACCATGCAAAGAAGCCTGGTACGACTTTGCGAACGATGAAGCGAACAAATCAATCGCAATTTCTTCTGTAAATTCTGAAGACTGTTTATCTATGAGCTGATCTCCGATGTATAATTCTGCTTCTTCGATTACGTTTGACCAATCATCGATAAGTTTGGCCGTTTCATTTTCTTCTATGGTCATGAAACAGTAGTTCAACAGATCACCTGAACGACGAAGTGTGATGGTAGATGTATTCCCTGCACCCGGATTTCCATCGATCGTCTGTTGTTCCTGAAAAAGTGAAAAATTCGTGTGTCTCTTATGAGTCGAGTTGAAAAAGCTCAACTCAGGATTCCCAGTTATGTGTACGTCTTGTGCACCCAAAGCGATCAATCTGGTGATAGCTCCGGAACCAGACATTACTATATTTAAAAAAGATAATTTTAAACACCTAAGTGAGCCCCGCCTCATCAAGTTTTCATCAAACCTACTACCAACATGAACGTTACTTCTGTCACCGATTACATCCTCAAGCTCGAGAAGCTCAACGAAGAGTCTCGCACCAAGATTGAGCATCTCAAGAAGCTCCTCGACGAGGCCAACAAAGAAAAGGTCGCTGCGCTCAAGTCTCTGTACCACACGACCGCTCGAGTCACCGAGAAGGAGTGTGTGAACCAGGGTCTCGTCGACCGTCTCCTCGAACTTGGGGAGATGACTTCCGACTTTTACAAGACTGCCGCCTACAACAGGGGTGCGGAAATTCTTCGCGGACTCGACTACGAGGTTGAATCCGGTGAGAGTGTCATGCACATCAAGGGTATCGGCAAGTCTATCGCCACCAAGATTGACGAGTACCTCGAAGAGCAGGACCCCGACTACGAAGAGTCCGTTGCCTCCAACGACTACGAGTCTGACGAGGACACCGAGTCTGAGGTGGACAGCGACGACGAGTATTTCGTCAGCTACAATCACGACATCTACACCATGCTCAAGGACTACGCCAAGAAGGAATCCAATCCTTACAAGATTCAGGCGTACGAGAATGCCGCCGGTGAGATTTACTACCTACCCTTCAGGGTTACCAGTGGTAAGGATGCCATGAACCTTCCGGGTATTGGTAAGTCCATCGCCGCCAAGATTGACGAGTTTCTCAAGAAGACCACTTCTACCAACGAAGAAGTGGCACGAGCTCTCGAGGAGTTTGCCGAAGACCTCGAAGACCCTTTCAAGATTCGTGCGTACGAAAACGCTGCTGGACTCATCCGCAATCTTAAGTTTGAGGTAACCAGTGGTGAGGAACTCGCGGAAGGTCCCAAGAAGGTGAAGGGTATTGGCAAGAGCATTGCCAGAAAGATTGATACGTTTCTTCAGACTGGGGAAATGAATTAAATCCACTGAGCTGGTTGCTTGACCTTCTTTTTGGGTCTGCGACCAAGACGAGAGAGTACATATACGTAGAACAATAGTCCGTACCTTATCATTTATAATTTTAATTCAAACGAATCTTTTTTTTTACCGTCATACGCGTTCACGATACCCGATTCTATCATTTTTTCGTTCACGGACCGCTTATCTCCCTTACGTCTATATACTGTCACTAAGGGTCGACCGTATTTATCGTTTTTACCACATTCAATCCATACTAAGCCGTTAACCCTGTTTCTACACATAAATGGGTTCCATAATTGGTAAGGTGCGCGATCATCAAATCCACACTCTTCCTTAAACATGTCTCGCGCAAGTTTAGCGAGGTGAATATGTTCTGCTCTATCTTTCAACCCAAGACTGGGTTTTATCTCAGCTGAGTCATAGCCGATAGTTCTAAAATTAAACTTTAAGGGGCGACCATGAAGCATGATAACCGCCTTGAATGTATCTCCATCGTATACACTTGTGATTTTTGCATACCCCTCGTATTTGTTGAGACTAAAAACTGGCATCGAATCATCAACACCAGAAAGAATTCTTTTAGTGAAACAGCAATTCATATATAAAGAGGTCGGGGCTCCTCTTTAATATTTTTCTTGACTAATGATAAATAATGGTTTCGTATGTACTCAACGTAGACAAGGCGGGTGATCTTAAGTTTGGTCGTAAGAAGTGCCGTCTCCACAAAAAGGAGGAAGTGGTGAAGGTTGCCAGGGATTATGGTATACGTACTCCCAATAAGAAGACTGTCAAGGAACTTTGTGGAAGTTTAAAGAAGAAAATTCAAAAGGCTGAGCGAGTTTCGCGAGAGGAGGTCGCCAACATGAATAACGTCCCCCTCGCCAAACTGTATCCCGAGGCTGCCAAGAAGCGTGCGGCCGCCAAGAAGCGCGCTGAGAAGAAAGCCTTTAACAGGAAGGTCGCGGCCAATTTCATGAAGAGTATGGTGACGAAGCGTATCACTACGCCTGTGCGTGCCACGGTGAGAGCTGTGATGCCCATGCCCAAGCCCCAAAAGAAGGCTCAACCTCTCACCAAGGATGAAGCAAAGAAACGTATCATGGCAATGAAGGGTCTTACCGGTCGTAACAAATTCGTTTTAGTTAACAGGGTCAATCTTAACCAACATTCGCCTCGACGGGTTGTTCGTCTGGCTCGAGAACTGGCGCGTCTTCGGTAATGTCGACTTCACCGTGTTGCGTATCCCAATCTGAGAGGTCGTTGTATACTTTTTCGGTGGTATCGTAACTCGAGGTACCGTCCGAGATGAGCATATCTCGTACCATCTC
>Ga0181557_1000511_pt1 | contig 49120 bp, 45 predicted proteins | sample 011ome_23_FD_148632 | JGI IMG/M metagenome (GOLD analysis project Ga0181557, IMG submission 148632) | Coastal salt marsh microbial communities from the Groves Creek Marsh, Skidaway Island, Georgia - 011506CT metaG (spades assembly) | ecosystem: Environmental > Aquatic > Marine > Intertidal zone...
TACTGCTCAGCAACAATCCTGCTTTACGGCGACGCTCATTCTCACGTTTTTAGCGCATCCGTTTACGTAACGCTTTTTTGTCTCAACTAATTGCCTCATCTATTAGCCTCAACTATTGGCCTCAACTATTGGCCTCAACTCTTCGCGACAAATCTTCCCCTCAACGTTTAAGTGACGTCTTCTGAACAGCCACTTTCGCTCGCAGGATACCGCCCCTACCTTCCTGCGCCTCTAATTGACCGACTCAGCCTTGGGTTGTACGCAAACCACCGGCATTTTGATGACCTTAAAATAACGCCATACCTAGGAGACCGGATATCTAAACACATTTTGATCGCCACGTCTCAATCTCGCTGTTCTAGCTTAACGGTTGAATCTCAGTCCAGTAAAAACCCCACCGCCGACTTTTCAGAGTGATGTCTATCGTGACTTAAGCTGCCAGAGCAACGCTATGTGTAGAGGCCAGACCGGCTAACCGTCAACCTTTTTGTTGACGTCGAACCCAGGACTAACATCACGCGCGCAGCGACAAATCAGACATATCATAAGCTCACAGCGCTTGCTATTTGTTTACGGGTACCTGACGACCTAACTTAGGCGCTTGAATGACTTTTTCTTTCATGACAAACGCGACGAGCGTGTCCGAGAGTAATGTCTTCGAGTGCACTGCCGGGAGCCCACTAAACTGCGTAAATCCCTCGCCACCACCCGCAGTAAAACTCCCTGTCGCTAAGGTATAAACCCTCGCTAAGTCAACGGGTTCACCCCCAACCTGCAGCGATTGGACGCGCCTGCCCCTCGGCTGTGCCAGATCGTACGTCATGCTTAAGCCAGAATACTGCGGTAGCCCGTAAGCTCGCCAAAGGCCCTGCTCAATCAACGCTAATAACGTCTCTCCCGTCAAAGAAACTGTGGCTACTTTGTCCATAAACGGGAACACGTTTCTGATATTTTCTACTGTGAGCTCACCTTCGGCCAAATCGGCTCGGAGCGCTCCCGGGGTGATCATCCCTACATCGGTCTCAGCCGTCAGTCTCAGCACATCGGCAACCCAATTCCCTAGGACTGACTCACGGTAATACCGACGAAGAGCATGGCCTTCAAGGCGGCCAACGACCTCTGTCAACCTGGGATACGCCAGTCTTGCCTTGGCAATCAACGAATTGACTTCCGCTGCATCAGGCAAAATATCCGCGTTCACCGGAATCAGTTCTGCTGAAATGACCTCCAAAGGACGATTCGGATGCCACCTTAGGTTCAGCGCGCCCAAATGCATGCCCTGACCAAAAGTTTGCACTATTAACGTATTGGTCTTGGCATGCCTGACCGGCGACAACAGGCCATGGTCAGTGTGTCCAGCGACAATAATATCAATGCCTGCTACCGCACCTGCTAGGTCATATTCCTCATCAAAACCTCGCTGAACTTCTGGGTCTGCTGCCTTATCGGTTTGCATCGGTGCGGTAGGGCCCTGATGCGTGAGCAGAACGATCATATCTGCTTCTTTTCGAAGGCGCGGCACCCATCTTGCCGCCGACTCGACAGGATCCTCAATCCTCAGTCCAACTCTATGGTCGGCCATCATCGCGTTTTCAAAAGCGTCAACCCCCATTAGACCCAAAACGGCAATCTTAAAATCTCCCCGACGCAAGATCGTATAAGCCTGTCCAAAGGGTATATCCGTGTCTGCATAAAAAATGTTGGCGTTGAGCAGCGGGAACTGCGCTCGTTGCCGAACATGCCGCAAGGTTTGCCAACCATACTCAAACTCATGATTGCCAAGATTGACCGCGTCATACCCCATCGCATTATATAAATCGAATGCAAGTCGTCCTTGGGTCGCTTTTGAAAGCGCACCAGTGAACATATCTCCAGCATCCAGCAAAACCGTTGCCGGCTTTTCCTCTCGCTTCTGATGAATCAACGAAGCGAGTTTAGCAAGCCCGCCAATTTGCTTCATATCTGACCGCCAAACAGCCGGCAGAGGTTCGTAGACACTCTCAACATCATTGGTATAGAGCAATTGCAATGTGTGACCTTCTGAGGCTTGCGCCGATTCGGCAGCCACTGGGATGGTCAGAAGCAGAAGCACTATCGCTATGCCGACTGGTCGAAACGCCATAAATTCGAATCGATTATTCAAAGTTAAAGCCACGATAATGGTCGCTAGCAACTGCTTGGCACACCTCTCGATAAGGACCCACGCCAGCCGCATAAGGCATGAAGATTCGCGGTTTACCCGGCACATTAGCGCCGAGATACCAAGATCCTCCTTTCGGAAAAAGCGTGGCATTTGCCACCGCTTGCACATGCTCTACCCAGGTTTCTTGTGCTTCTCGGCTTGGCTCAATCTTAGCTTTGCCCTTCGCCGCCATATCCTCCAAGCAATCCAACACCCAGTCGACGTGCTGTTCAATCGATACCAACATGTTGGACAGCACAGAGGGACTGCCTGGCCCGGTGATCATGAATAAATTCGGGAAATCAGCGGTCATGAGACCTAGATAAGTCTTTGGTCCACTCATCCAAGCGTTTTGCAAAGTCAACCCGGATTTGCCTGTTACCTGCATTTTGAGCAAAGCACCCGTCATGGCATCGAAACCCGTGGCGATGACTAAGGTATCTAACTCGATGTTCTCGGATTCAAGTTCAACACCCCAAGGCGTTATCCTGACGATCGGGGATTCGCGCAGATTGACCAGCCGAACATGATCAGCGTTATAGGTCTCGTAGTAGTTAATATCGACGCAAATTCGACGAGTACCAATTGGATGCGTCGTTGGGCATAAAGCTTCTGCCGTGATCGGATCCTTAACAATTTCGCGAATTTTCTTATGGACAAACTCCTGTGCAAAGGCATTTGCTTGTTCGTCCATGAGGGTGTCTCCAATCGCTGCCATAAAGCGCGCGCCACCCCGACGCCAGGCTTGCTCTAAAACCGCTGTCGCCTCAGCCTCTGATAAACTGCTAAACAAAATAGGATCAGCTGGGGCCTCACGAGGTTTGATGTCCAGATCGCCAAACCCCGAACCATTACCGACTTTATGATTCTCCCGGTGAGCTCGATAATGGCTCTTGAACGCGGTCACCCAATCAGGGTCTAAAACGCCATTTTGAGCGGGCACACTAAAATTCGGTGTTCGTTGAAATACGGTTAGATGATCGGCCTCGCTGGCGATGACAGGAATAGCTTGGATACCGGATGAACCCGTGCCGATAATGCCAACACGTTGCCCCAGAAAATTTACCGATTCGTGAGGCCACTGACTGGCTTGGTAAAATTTGCCCTGAAAAGTATCGAGTCCTTCAATACTGGGACGTTGCGGGACCGACAAACAACCGGTTGCCATGATGCAAAATGCGGCTCGTAAAGTCTGGCCGGTGTCGGTTCTCACCTCCCAGACTGATAAATCCTCTAACCAGCTGGCCGACTCAACTCGAGTATCGAAATCGATCCAAGGCCTAAGGTTAAATCGATCCGCGACATGCTGCGCATAAGCAAGAATTTCAGGCTGCTGAGCATAACGTTCACTCCATTGCCACTCCTGCTCTAAGCTCTCAGAGAATGAAAAAGAATAAGCCAAACTCTCCGCATCACATCGTGCTCCGGGATACCGATTCCAATACCAAGTACCGCCAACATCAGAGCCCTGTTCGAGGACTTTTACAGTCCGACCGGATGCCTTTAACCGATGGCAAAGATAAAGGCCCGCAAAGCCTGCACCGACAACCACAACATCCAACGATTCAGCCATAAGCTTCTCCTACCTTCCTTGCTCGATACATCCACCCATAATTTACCGATTTTTAGCCTGAAGTTGGTTTTTGGCCGCTCATCACTGCGGGTTAGCTACCCAACCTGTCTCTTCAGACACGAATGACAAAAGACTATAAGCTTGAAATGTGACAAGACTCGATTGATCCAAATCGCTCGTTAGCCTTCGGTATGCTCGCAAGACTATACCGGTAAAAGACCTCAGACTCGACTGCTAGAACCCAACTAGAAGCCAATCTGAAAATACTGGGCTTTTGTAAAATCGGTCGTGTTAAATCTGTTATTAATGCTCAATAATGCTTAACTCATCAAGCCTAACCAAGATCCAACGGTCCCGATAGCACACCTCTCACAAAGCGCTTAAAGCCATCAGCGTCCCGTCAATTTTTAAAAATGTCTAAGGTGCAGCCAGCTAATGTCAGGGCCGCAATGAACGATCACCGGCGGCTCTTGTTCGCATCAAACCTCAACCGCTGGCGCCTAACGATTAGAGAAAAGCCCCTGATCAGTTGAGGCATATTTCGTCACGTCATGCCCAGCTTTTACTTCGGAATCTGACGGATCATTCTGCATCACCCAAGCGCCCATTGCAGAACACAATGCCAATGTCATTTCATCAGGACGCCTGCACCCATCGAAAACGCCTGAGACTCGAAAGACTTAGCAGGTTTGGGGAGCTGCAGCTCATCGAAGTGCCAAGGCTTACACCCCAAAACTAATCACCCTAAGACCAACCACCCTAAGAACAATCACACTAAGCCCAATCACTCTAAAACCAATACGATGCTCAAGCTTTGCCGACAAGGCGCTAGATTGGCCAATCAACGGCTCGCTGTTACACCCCGCCCGGATGTCGATCCTCGCCAATCAGAAAAGCCAATAATCTCTCGTTACGCGGCACATCCTAGGCTCTGGAAAGCAACTAAATCGCCTTGAATCACACGCTATTTTGGTCTTAACTCCCATCCTAAGCTCAGGAGTCACGCGGATGAATTGGGTTCTTGGCCGATATTCGGCGCTGTTTTATTCACTACTTTGCACTGCCGGTCTTGGCACAGCTAACTTGCTTGGTTTTACTAGCTTATCTCTTACGACAGCCCTGACTACCGCCTCGATACTGTCAGCTCTAGGGCTTTACGATTTGTTCCAAAAACAAAGCTCTGTACGTGCCAATTTTCCAATTATCGGTCGGCTGCGCTATTTTTTTGAAAGTATTCGTCCCGAGCTCAGACAATATTTTTGGGAGGCAGACGATGCGGAACTGCCCTATTCGCGAAATCAGCGCGCAATGGTCTATCAAAGGGCGAAATCGGAGTTCGCCACCAGACCTTTCGGGTCGATCGAATCAATGTATGAAGAGGACTTTTCTTGGCTAAATCACTCCATCGTCCCGATCGAGATCGAGGCGGCTGACTTTCCCACCCGGGTCGGTCTAGGAGATAACGCCTATGATGTGTCACTACTAAACATCTCGGGCACCTCCTTTGGGGCCTTGTCGCCACCTGCGATTGAGGCACTAAACCTTGGCGCAGCGCTCGGCGGATTCGCTCAGAACACCGGGGAGGGATCGGTTTCTCCCTATCATATTCGTGGTAAAGGTGATCTGATTTTACAAGTGTCTACAGGCTATTTTGGTTTCAGGACGCCCGATGGCAAGCTCGATGAAAGCCTTTTCACCCAACAAGCTGCCCGACGCCAAATTAAAATGATTGAGATTAAACTCAGTCAGGGGGCTAAGCCAGGCCATGGTGGTATGCTGCCTGCCGCTAAAGTTAACCGCGAAATCGCCACGACCAGGGGTATACCCGAGGGCCAAGACTGCATATCGCCAGCAAAACATAGCGCATTTGATTCACCGGAAAGCTTACTGATGTTTGCCGACCGATTACGCACCTTGTCCGAAGGCAAGCCTGTCGGCATTAAGCTATGTATTGGACACCCATGGGAGCTTATCGCAATCGTTAAAGCGATGGTGACAACCGGTATCGCCTTGGATTTCATCACGGTAGATGGCGCCGAAGGCGGCACAGGCGCTGCACCTGCTGAGTTTTCCGACCATCTGGGTTGCCCTCTAACCGACGCGCTCGTGTTTGTGGATAATGCGCTCCGTGGTGCTGGCCTCAGAGACCGGGTTAAGATTGCCGCCTCCGGGAAGCTGGTGAGCGCCTTTGATATTGTCAAACATTGCGCGCTTGGGGCCGATTGGATCAATATGGCCCGACCTTTTATGTTTGCGCTCGGTTGCATACAGGCAAGAAACTGCGCTTCTGGACTGTGCCCAACCGGAATCGCCACCATGGACCCAAGCCGATACAGGGTGCTTGATGTCGAACTCAAAGCCCAGCGGGTGGCCAATTTTCATCGAAACACGTTAGCAGCAGTGGGTGAGATGATCGGCGCGGCCGGCATTAAGCACCCAGTTGATCTCAACCGACGACACATTGTCCGACGACTGTCCGGCAGCGAGATTCTTCTCGCTGATCAAATTTATCCGAACGTTTCCTACAATCAGCTGTTCACCGATGAGCCCATCGCTGACCCTCGCTTGGCCGAGTACTGGTCCCGAGTGAATATCCAACAATTTAGCCCAATAACACCAAGCTAAATTCGGATCAGCGTTCTACCTAACCGGCAGTGGGCGCTAGAGCCTCCAAGACCGACCAATCAAGCTGACCAAGGACACCACTAGGATCTACCGGTTGAACGCAAACATGATCGGCACCAGCATCAAAATGCGCTTGCAACCGTTCCTGAATGGCATCAGCTGTCCCCCAGGCAAATGTCGTATCGATAAATCGATCCGAGAGATTGTTGATATCGTCTTCGGTCAGTCCCATACGCAGCCAATTATTGCGATAGTTTGGAAGACCTTGGTAGATCTGAGCGACTGGCCGGGCTGCCGCTCGGGCCTTGTCCGGATCCGGCTCTAAGATCACTTTTTGCTCGACACAAAGGAGCGGACCAGGCCCCATAATATCTCTCGCCATCCGGGTATGTTCTGGCGACGAAAAATAGGGGTGAGCCCCCGCCGCGTGACTGGCAGCTAACGCCAACATCTTTGGCCCGAGCGCTGCAATCACAGTTTTGGTGGTTTCTGCAGGCGCCCTACCGGTATACGGTGATGCTTGCATTTTAGTTAGGTAATCTTTCATCGTCGCGACAGGCGGACGATATTCAAGCCCTCTGACACCCTCTACGAGCGGCTTGTGAGATACACCAATACCGAGCAAGAATCGGTCTGAGGACTGTTCTGCCAGTGTTTGCTGGGCTGCCATCGTTACCCCAGGCTCACGATGGTAAATATTCATAATGCCCGTAGCCACTGTCAGGTTCGTGGTTTGAGACAGTAGCCAAGCTGCGGTGGCGACAGGACTCCTACCGACCGTTTCTGGAATCCATAACGCGCTATAACCAAGCGCTTCAATACGCTTTGCAGCATCGGCAGCTTCGATGGAGGTAAAACCATCTTGAAAAAACCAAACGCCTAATCGAGTTAAATCCATTATATTCTCCTTGTTCCGCGTATTGACTAACGTGAGTTTGGACGCTACCACGAGCGCTCTGTTATGTGTAGCGTCGCGCTCCTGCGCTATAACGGCACTTGCGCTGTCAGGTGCTTAAAAGAGCTTCAATCCAAGCGCTTTAAACTGCGAGATATCCCTGCTGGTTGGCAAGCCAAAATATCGGCCGGGCGCAACTTGGGGCGTTTGGGGTAGTACCCCGCGCTGCTCCAGCGTGGCGATTTGCTCGGCCAATACGGGAATCGCCACCTCGTAAAGCGCAAGCAATTGAGTTAAGTAATCCGTAGCGGGATCCAAAGCCATCGATTGCCGGTGAATAATGGGTCCACGGTCGATCTTGGCATCAACAATCGAATGAATCGTAAAGCCGTAATCAAGGCTTTGGAACAACATTGCCCAAAAAGTAGCCATGATGCCCTGGAACTCTGGGAGCAGCCCAGAATGCAAATTTAACACTCCAAGCTTTGGCAAACTGATGACCTCGCGATTTAATATAGCACCGAACCGAATCGACAAGATAAGATCTGGCTCGAAGCTGCGTAAGCGACCTAAGGATTCACCCTGGTTAATCGCAACAGCACCATAGATGGGTATTCCGAGGGCATCTGCCATCGCTTGTTGCAGGCCTTGCCCATCGGTCGTCACTCCTAACAACCCCTCTAAACACAGATGCTCATAGTTTTTGAGTCCAAGCAGACCTTCATCGATCAATTGACCAGGTTTGCCAACGGTTTCCGTCATCAAGCAGAGCCAATCCTCATTCGGCAACATACTCAGCAACTGCCTGGCTGCCTTAAAGCTCGCGAGATCTCTATTGGTGAGTAAAACGATTTTCACTTGCCTTCATCCGGTAGCGCCCAAGCCAAAAGACTCGCATTTACTTTCGATTCGTCCACGTGGGAGAATCGAGAAAAAATCGGCTCCGTCACTATGCTCCGCTCTCTTGTCGCATTTGCTTTGTTTTTAAACTTCTGCTTGGCCGCCATCGCGAAGCCTTTGTCCTCCACCCTGAACTACCAGGAAATCAATCCAAACCTGCTATCAATGGGACAAATCGATTTTGATCAAATTGCAACGCTGCCCGAAGCGCAGGTCGACCTGGTCATTAATCTCACACAAAACCCCTCTGACCGAATGGCTCGCGAGGGCTATGACATCTCTCAATTAGGCATTAATTACGTTCACATACCCGTTGATTGGACCTCCCCCGCTGACTCAGATTATAAGCTATTTGCTCAAGTGCTTCAGGCAGCAGGCCCGCAAAAAGTTCTCGTCCATTGCGATGCCAATTATCGCGCATCAGCTTTTATCTATTTGTATCGGAGACTTGTCCTCAATACCGATGAGGCGCAGGCTCGCGCCGATCTTGACACCATTTGGGAGAAAGAGGCCTGGAAAGCTTATCCCCAGTGGTTAGATTTCATCGATCAAACACTGTCCCAGACTGACTCGCCAGAAGGCTCAAACCCTGGTAACTAACTAAAAAGGAACACGCATGTTTAAAAGTGCTCAGGTTTATCATCTTGCCCGTACCCCCCAAGGACTGCCCAAGACCGAAGATTTTGAATTGCGCGAAGTGGCCCTTAACCCGCTGCAGACTGACGAGGTCCTAGTTCAAAATTTGTACTTGTCGGTAGACCCCTATATGCGCGGGCGGATGCGCTTCATGGCGCCTGGATCACCGCTATTCGGCGCTGCAGTTGGCCAGGTCCTTGACTCAAAATCTGCTGCCTTACCCGAGGGCACCTTTGTACTAAGCGGTCGGAGCTGGCACAGCCACTTTGTTGACAATGCAGAGGCGTTGACGCCGCTAGATCCAAACCTTGCGCCCTTACCCAGCTATTTAGGCGTGATGGGCATGCCGGGGCTCACAGCTTGGGGCGGACTTCTAATTACCGGCGAATACCAATCCGGTGAATCACTTTTTGTGTCAGCCGCCTCAGGTGCTGTGGGCAACTTGGTCGGTCAGATCGCAAAGCTCCAGGGTGGGCACGTCATCGGCAGCGCAGGCAGTGACGACAAAGTTGAAAGTTTGATCAAAGACTATGGCTTTGATCACGCATTTAATTATAAAACTGCCAACGCCTTGGCAGAATTACGGAGCAGCGCCCCAGAAGGCATCGATGTGTATTTTGAAAATGTCGGCGGCGCACAATTGGAAGCGGCGCTCACGCATATGCGCCCCTATGGACGCATTCCAATCTGCGGCATGATCGCTCACTACAATGATGACGGCGAGCCCACTCCTGGACCTCGGAATCTGACAGAAACGATCTATAAATTTATTACACTAAAAGGCTTCGTCGTCTCGGCTTTTGAATCAGAGCGGAAAAAATTTCAGACTCAGATGGCAGCTTGGATCCAGTCAGGTGACATACGCTACGAGGAAACTGTCTACGAAGGCCTTGAAAGTACCCCAGATGCCTTCATTGCGTTATTCAATGGCGGGAACAAAGGCAAGATGTTAGTGAAACTCGAGCCATAAGCAGCGACTTGATTCGCCCTTAAGTCCATATTGGGAGCAAAAAATCATGCGACAGACAAGGATCGCCCAAGCCGCCCAGCGCTATGTTGACCGCCAAGCCTTTGCGGGCATCGAATGGCGGATAGATCATCGAGGCGAACGCTTCGATGCTGGAAGTGTCGGTTTTGCGACAGCGGACGGGCAACAGGCGATACCAGAACACGCTATTTATCGAATTTACTCGATGACCAAACCCGTGGTTTCTGTGATGGCCTTGATGATGATCGAGGCAGGAAAATTGAACTTGTTTGACTTCATTGCCCAATACAACCCAGCTTTTGCTTCAATGCGAGTGCTGTTGCCAGATGGAAGCCTTGCCCCAGCAAACCGACTAATCACTGTTGAGGACCTGCTGACCCATCGCGCAGGGTTTACCTATGAATTTATTACGGGTTGTCATATCGCACCGGGCTATGATGCGATCAACTTATCAGAGGATGGTACGGTTTCTCTCGACGACATGATGGCAAGGCTTGCGTCGCAGCCGCTTGCCTTTCATCCGGGTAGTCAGTTTCGCTACAGCGTCGCCACTGACGTATTGGCGCACATTATCGAGAAAGCAACCGGTGAATCTTTACCTGCCTTACTTAAGACCCACATATTTGAGCCCTTAGGCATGGTTGACACCGGCTATCAAGTACCCGCAGAGGACCGCAGCCGCCTAATGCCAATGTATGGCATCAGTCATATTAAGGATTTATCGCCTATTAATCCCCCGAAGAACCAAGCGTTGACCGCGATAGACGTCAGCGATATGTATCCAGATGATGACCCTAATTTTGTCCGCGGTGGTCACGGATTATTCTCAACAACTGCAGATTATTTAAAATTTGCCAACATGTTGCTGACCGGCCAAAGTGCTCAGGGCGAAATTCTGCTGTCTAGAGCCATGCTGAAGATGATGACCGCCAATCGCATCCCGCTAGAACAGCTACCGCTCAAAATTGGTATTGGTGCATTACCAGGCTATGGTTGGGGGCTTGGGGTTCGCGTTATGATGGATGTCGGCAAAGCGATGAGTCTGACCAGTGAGGGCGAGTTTGGTTGGTCAGGTGCAGCGTCGACTTTCTTTTGGGTTGACCCTCAAGAGCAGTTAGTCGGCGTTATTATGACGCAATACTTAGGCTCTATTCTGCCCATGGCCGCAAATATTCGTACGGCTGCGTATCAGGCAATGGGCTGATACGCTAGGCTAATCGGCCATAATGAAAGACAGCCGAGTGCCATAGGCAGCAGGTACGAACAAGGAGAACTAGATGGAGTCCCAACCAGAAGGCTATGATGTTGGCGCCGTGGAAGCTTGGGTGCGTGATGTGGTACCAGAGCTCAGTCCACCCTTTCGCTGGCTTCGACTTGAGGGCGGCCACTCCAATCTGACTTATCAAATCGAAGATAGCCAAGGGCAACTCGCAGTTATCCGTCGACCACCACAAGGGGATTTACTACCTAAAGCGCACGATATGAGCCGAGAATGGGCTTTAATCAAAGCTCTTTCTACAACCTCGGTCCCCGTGCCGAGACCGTTTGGTTTCTGTGAAGATCCGAGTGTCACCGGTGCTTGGTTTTATATTATGGGCCGAATAGACGGCAAACCGCTTTACAACAGTGATGACACAAAAGCGCTTATCCCTCAGGATCGCCGTGAAGCTATGGCTCACTCTTTTTTTGACGCCCTAGCCAATCTGCATCAGGTAGATCCTGACACAGTGGGCCTGGGAGAACTCGGTAAACGCGACTCGTACATTGGGCGCCAGGTCAAAACTTGGTACCGATCTTGGACATCTTCTGTTGAGGGCGCGAGCTACGATGATGATCGCGCCCATCAACTACAGGCACATTTTTTGGCAAACTTGCCAGACCAGGGGCCTATTCGCGTCGTTCACGGAGATTACGGCCTGCACAATTGTTTGTTTGGCGCTGACAGTAAGGTTGCTGCCATCGTAGATTGGGAGATCTCAACCCTCGGTGACCCATTGGCTGATCTAGCCTATGCTTTAAATGCATGGCCCGACCCGACCGATACGCGGCCTATCACACCAGAGGCAGCAACCAGTCCGCCAGGTTTTCCCTCGAGATCAGCGCTGGCTGCCCGCTATGCTCAGAAAACGGGACGAGACTTATCTAATCTGCCCTACTACATAGCGTTTAATCGCTGGAAGTCGGCCTGTATTGTTCACGGCGTTTATGCCCGGTATATGGAGGGCAAAAAAAGCACCGAAGGAGTTGATTTGCCAACGCTAAAATCTCGCATTGACTTGTCACTCACCCTTGCCGAAGAGGCAATTGCGGAGGCTTAGGGTTTAGGCAAGGGTTTTGGGCCCCTTCTACTTGGTTGTCTATCATTTTGGTGTAGGCCAGAACCAGCGTAAATTCTCCGCAAACATACTACCGCCATGTCGCAACGTGTGCCCGCCTTCACCGAATACAAACTCGTAGTCATAGCCGGCATAACCTAAAGCTTTGGCCATCGCGTGGTTGGCTGTTGCCCAATCGCCGAAAAGGGTCGCGGCATCTCGCCGGCCACTTTGTAAAATCACTCGTAAGGCCTTACGAGGCGTCGTTCTGATCAGGTATGGATAATTATGTCCTCCCCAAATATTTGTAAACGAGCCGCAATGGCTGAGTACATTGCCGAATTGTTCTGGGTAGTGCCAAGCTGCTGTAAAGGCTGCGATCCCACCACTACTGATGCCACACAGTAGTCGGTCCCGCGCTTGATCTGAGAACTCAACCTGCAAATGTTCAGCAGCTACAGGTAAGATTTCGTCGAGAAGAAATCGCCCATAATCTGGACTGAGTCGATCGTACTCCCAACTGCGCTGAGCCTCGAGCACAGAATAAGAGGCCAGTGGCGTTGCCGGTGGCATTACCGAAGTCTGTCCTGGTTGCACAAAAATACCAAAGGTGTTGATCAATTCACCCATTTCGTGAAGTGCATCAAAGACTCCCGCAGCCGCCACACTGCCGCTAGCATCGAGATAGGCGCCACCATCATTAAATAGGACTAGCCGATTAGGCGCATTGGGTGATCTCATGGGAGGCGAATACAACCATAGCTTACGAGTGGTTCCTGGAAAGGTTAGTGACTCAAAATGCTTTATCGATGTAACAGCGCCAACTCGCACTGGGCGAGAAGCTTCCGGGCATGGGCGGTACTGAGTATCCTCAGGACAGCCGAGGGAGGAAGCAACGTCTTGATTACTCCGACCGTTGCAAGTGGCGGGTCCCGTTTGGTCTAACCCAAGTTGCAGATAGTCCTCAATGAGCATCGGCATCAGACTCGCTCCCTATACAAACTCATCAAGCGTTTGATCATTCTGAATTTGCTGTGCTCAGCCAAGTCATCGCGAGCCCAGCCAATGCTTTCACACCAACCGGTAATGCTTGATCATTGACATAAAAATAGGGTGAGTGATTGACCCCCACAACGCGGTCATCTAGCGGATCCGGGGCAACGCCGAGGGCGAAAAACAGTCCAGGAACGGCAGTTGCGAGATAGGAGAAATCCTCTGCTCCCATAATTGGCGGCACAACTTCAGCCCTGTTCTCTGAGGCCCAATCCAAGACTCCCGCCATGGCACGGGTCAATTCCGGATCGTTAACGGTCACTGGATAACCAAGATCAATCATCACCTCAGCTTGCGCCCCCATGGTCGCCGCTGCTGCTTCTGCGGTACGTCGAACGCGGTCATGGATAATTGAACGCATCTCAGGATCCAGCGTTCGAATGGTTCCGGTCATTCGTACCTGCTCGGGGATTATGTTTCCTCGATTGCCGCCTTCAATCGTACCTAACGTGACGACAGCTGGTGCGCGACTGATATCCATTTGACGACTGACAACGGTCTGCAAACTGGTCACAACCTGCGCTGCGGCAGTCACTGGGTCTACCCCGGACCAGGGCATCGATCCATGGGTCTGTACGCCTTTGACAATGATTTCTAGGTAGTCTGCGGCGGCCATAAAGCCATTTGGTCGATACATAATTGACCCAGTCGGCCCAGGAAAAACGTGCAATCCGAACACAGCCCCAGGCTGGCGATCACCCTCAAAAATGCCTTCCGCCAACATCAGTTCCGCACCGCCTTGTTCATCTCCTGGGGGTCCCTCTTCGGCAGGCTGAAAGATAAACATGACAGTCCCTGGAATATCAGCCCGAATTCCAGCGAGCACCCGAGCAACACCCAGCAAAATGGCCATATGGGCATCATGACCGCAGGCATGCATGACCCCAGTCTCTCGGCCCTCCCACAGGGTTGTTACTTTTGATGCAAAGGGTAACCCGGTTTTCTCAAGTACAGGAAGCGCATCCATATCAGCCCGTAGCGCAACCACCGGTCCTGGCTTTCCACCGCGCAAGATACCCACAACACCCGTGTGCGCAATGCCCTCTCTCACTTCGTCAAAGGCAAGGGCTCGCAGCTCACCTGCTATTTTTTTGGCGGTATTGAACTCGCGATTACTAAGCTCTGGATTGGCGTGAAACCAATGTCGCAACGCAACAACCTCACTATTGTGGGTCGCCGCTCCGCGCTCAACCTGGGATTGCCAAGTCTCTGCAACTACAACGCTGCTAACAGCCATCAGCAACAACATTATCATCCACTGTCTCATGTTCGTTCCTTTTATCAATAACTTGAATAAGCTATCCCGCACAAAATGGGTCAGCCCTAGGTTAACCAGGCGTCATATTTCTGCGGCCCTGTTTGGTCGATTGCCTTACCTCGTCAACTTGCTTCTATTCGGCGGTCCTTAATTCGCCCAGAACGCATCAGGTCCATGAAGCTCTATCGGCCAGGCCAGCGCCAAACCGGCGCTTCTGACATGGCGAGCCCCCTGCACTGAGTTTCCCCTAGCTCCTTAGTTAAATGAATATGATTGCACATGGACTCCTGGCTTAGTAGATCAATCAGGACTTCTGAATGACTGGTCACCCATAGCTGGGAGTGCTTCGCCGAGCGCAACATTAACCTCGCAAGCGCTGGTAAAAGATCCGGGTGTAAACTCATCTCTGGTTCATTCAGGACCATCAGAGCAGGCGGCCTAGGCGTTAACAAGGCGGCAACCAAACAAAGATACCGAAGCGTTCCATCCGAAAGCTCCCATTGGTTCAGAGGCCGCAGTAAACCAGGCTGGAAAAACTGGAGAGAAAAGCGTCCTGCATCTCGAAGGATGGCAACCTCAGCCCCGGGAAAAGCATCACAGAGGACGCTGGTAAGCCCCTGTTGGTCACCGATCTCTTCAATGGTTCGCCACGCTGCTGGCAAATCGCGACCATCATGATGGAGCACCACCGTGCGCGTACCAATTTGGCTCTGCCGACTGGGCGCATCTCGATCCGTTCGAAAGTGATCATAAAATCGCCAGGCACGCACCTGCTCTCTTAAATTATAGGCTTCAGGTGCAAGGGTAGGATCTGCTGAATGCGCTAACATGCTATCAAAGGGTGCGAGATGGCGATTTAAGATCTGCCAGTCGCCGTTGTCATCTCGACTTTTTACCAAAGGCCCAGATCGGTCTACCATCAGCCGACTGGGATGATAGGTATCGCCTATCCAAATCGCTTCCCGCTTTACCTCTGGGTCGCCGTCGAAAAGCGTTCTGGCAATCGGACTCGGCAGCCCAAAGTCGATAGCATAGTTGAAGTCCTCACCGGCGAGCCCAAGCTTTAAGTTGACCGGCTTTTTACGCGGCCCGCCTTGGATAGCCTCGGTGCCTTTGCGCATACCCCGGCTAAATTGTTCTGGCCCTGCCCATAAAACCGATGCCAGACTTCCTTCTCCAGCAATACTCCCGGTTGCCGTTCCCTGAGCGGTTTCTGACAGTAGTCTGAGCGCCCGGTACAAGTTTGATTTGCCCGCTCCATTGGGTCCCGTTACAAGGTTTAACTCGCCAAGGGGAAGGACCAACTCTCGAATGGATCGATAGTTTGCAATGGCAAGCGCTTTTAACATGCTGCACGCCCCCTTCTAAGCTCGCTGAATCTGCAATCGGATTCTGAGCAACCATCGATAAGTCGTAGTTTTTAAATCATCCAGCAAAACATAGATTATGGGTAACAGCACAAGAGTAATCAGCGTCGAGAAAACAAGCCCTCCGATAATAGTGCGCGCCATCGGAAAATAACTGGGCCCAAGCCCTCCAACTCTGACATCACCTAGGGCAAGGGGTAAGAGCCCCGCAACCGTTGTGCAAACGGTCATCAAAATTGGTCGTAATCGATGTCGCCCGCTTTGCAAAATCGCATCGAAGCGGGACAGCCCTTGGTTGCGCAATTGAATGATACGACTCAGCAGGACAATACCATTATTTACCACGATTCCAGTCAACAACAGCATCCCCGTGCTCGCCATCGCTGTAAAGGTCGTATCGGTCAAAAACAAAAACCAGAACACTCCCACCACGCTAAACACAATCGAGACCAAAACTGCCAGCGGGAACAAAACAGATTCGAACAGCGCGGCGATCAACATGTAGATCAATAAAATTGCAAACAATATGTTTATCAACATCTCTTGTGCCATGTCGATGTCCACCGAGAATCCTGGTCCCCTTTCACTGCGGTAACCATCTGGTAGTTTGTAATCCTCCATTAACACATCAAGGAACGCGCTGGCTTCATCGGGGGTTGTACCTTCGTCCAGATCAAATTGAATTTGCACTTCGGTTTCTCGGTTTTCTCTCCGAATAGAACGAATGGCTGCCCGGGTATCCAATTCGGCAATGGTCTTCAACGTGACGACCTCCCCTTGCCTACTCACCAAAGGCAGGTTGTTGAGATCCTCGAGCGTCGCCTCTTTACCATCTTTTAGCCCCATCCAGATCTCGTATTCCCTAGTGGGTTTCTGCAGCCCCCTTGACAGCTGCACTCCAAACGCCGTTGAAACCGTCTGAGCAACCTGGGCAGCGGTAATACCATAGAGACCGGCAACTTCCGGTTTAACTCGAATCACGACTTCTTGGCGCCGCGACTCTGCATTACTGCGCACATTGGTTAAGCCATCGACGCCTTCCATCACCTCAATGAGTTTTTCACTCTCATCGATGAGCACATCCGTGGATGGACCAATAATGCGAAGTGACAATTCGTTGCTGCCGCCGCCAAATCCTCGATGCCGCCCACCGAAACGTACCCGCATATCGGGCACCTGGGGCAAGTCAGCTTCGATCATTCGTTCAATAACTTTCGGGGCAACAGGCGCAGATTCATCTAAAACCAAGCTAATATTGCCTCTATCCACGTTATAACGACTGAACATATCCTCGATATAAAACCGTTCCTTATTTTCAATAAGATACTGCTCTAAAACGTCAACAAAACCTTCTATCGTGGCCAGGTCCATCGAACCTCGCATATAAAAACGCAGATCAAGCTGCTGCCTTTCTTCATCTGGATTCATGTTGACATCCAACTGTTGGTAGGCCCAGAAGCTGCTCGCCAAAAGCGACAGACTCACCAACAAGGTTGTCCATTTGAAGCGTAATGCTCGCTCAATCAGCCCAGCATAGGCGTTTGCAATCAAGTCGATCACCGGCGTTTTGGGTTCACTGGATTGCGTCGAACGAGCCAACGCGGCAGGCACCAATGTCTGTGCAATCAGGAGGCTGGCGATTAGGGAAACGCAGAGAGGAATTGCGATATTTTGCTGAATTATCGCCACTTGCTGAATGTCAGTCATAAAACTGGGAACAAACACAATTACCGTTGTCAAAGTCCCTGCGGTGATCGCCATAGCGATATCTTTAACACCAGCGGCTGATGCGTCCTTGGGAGCAGCGCCTAACTTTCGTCGATAAGCAACTGCCTCGCTAGCCACGACGCCATTGTCGACTAACAAACCGATCGCCAGCATCAAGCCAACTAAAGACAAAATGTTTAGCGTCATACCCATGAAGTACATCACCCCAAGGGTCGCGCATAGCGATAAGGGTACTGTTGCGGCGATAAGGAAACTGCTCCGCCATTGTTTAAGAAATAAAACCAGCGTCAAAAAAGACAAAAAAGCACCGAGTAGACCGCTGTCGCGCAAATCCGATAAAGCTTCGATGACGCCTTTGGCGGCACTGTCAACAGGCGTCGATTTGACATTCGCCAGACTTGGCGTAGCAAACGCTGCCTCAAGTTCGGCTTCGACTGCTGCCGCCACCTCCACTAGATTGGCTTCCGGCTTTTTAAAGATACTAAGGCCGAGGGATGATTCGCCGTTAACTCGTCGACGCTCGGACCACTCCTGGGGTGCATATTCAACGTCTGCAAATTCAGACAACTTAATCCCTAAGGGGGTAAATGGCAGCGCTTCAATATCCGCGAGTGACGTAAACTGCCCTAATGGACGTAAGCGAAGCTCACTTTCTCGGCCCTCGATCACCCCGGCCGATGCAAAAAAATTCTCCGCCTGCAGGCGCCTGCGAACATCGGCCATATCAAGACCAAAGTTCTCGAGCTTGTAACGATCAAGAGAGATTAGGACATAACGTTCTTCCGCTCCAAATAGCTCTACGGAATTAACTCCGGGAATACGCTCAAGCCTTTGTCGGACTTCCTGATCCAGCAATTCAAATGCGGAAACATTATCAAGTTCGGTCGCCGTCAACATAATATTAATGATCGGCTCTGCATTCGGGTCAGCCTGACGCAGTTCGATATATCGGACTGCCTCAGGTAAGCGGCCCCGGGTGTTTTCTATTAAGTCTTTTGCCTCAATACCTTTCCCATCGACATCTTTGGTGAAGTCGAGCAGGATACTCACCCACAAATATCCTTGATAACTGCTGGTATTGATTTGCTTTACACCGCTCATCAACGATAGCGCTTCTTCAACAGGCCTTGCCAAGTTCTCTTCGACTTCCTCAGGTGTCGCATTCGGATAGGGAATCCCAAGACCGACAAACGGGATTTCCATTTCTGGAAATTCTTCAAGCGGCAAGCGAGAGCCAGAAAACAACCCCATCAAGGCCAACCCAATGAAAAACATGGTAACGGTCACCGGTCGTGCGACTGCAAATTGAACTAGGCTCATTGACTTGTATCCAAGGTTTGATACATCACAGGAATTACCACCAGCGTCAGCAATGTCGAGACCAGTAAGCCGCCAATCACGGTGACGGCCATCGGAGTTCTAAGCTCAGCAGCATCACCTAAGCCGATCGCCATAGGTAAAAGGCCCAACACGGTTGTTAGCGTCGTCATCATAATCGGCCGTAACCGCTGCTTGGCAGCCGTTTTGAGTGCTTCAGTTTTTGCGTAATTCAACTGCCGGCGCAACTGGTTGACACGATCTACGAGCACAATGGCGTTGTTCACCACGATACCCACAAGCAAAATAACCCCGATAAATACCACCACGGAAACCGGCGTTACCGTCAGCAAAAGAGCCCAAACCGCGCCAATCCCCGCTAACGGAATGGTAAACATAATCACAAAGGGATGCAGCAGCGACTCAAACAGCGATGCCATGACCAGATAAACCATCACTAGGGCCAATAACAAGGCAAAAGTGAGTGAATTGAAGGATGCTTCCATTTCTTCGCTTTGACCACCCACATGGCTGGTCACCCCAGCGGGATGGGGAATCTCAGCGAGCAACTCGCTGGCGATGACGGCGGCTTCAGCAAGATCGTTAACCAGTGGGTTTGCTTTTACCAACGCCACTCGTTGCTGACTGAGACGTTGAATATCTGCCGGGCCAACAGCCTCATACACGCGCGCGACTGTGGTTAATCGAACCTGCTCAGTAGATTCTGGGTTAACGATTAAATTCTCGATGTCAGCACGAGAGTTGCGATCTGCCTCGTCCAAACGCAGCCGTATATCAACTTTTCTATCCTGAAAGGTAAATTCGGTCGGCACGTTACCTTTAACCTTGTCGACAACGCGGCTAGCGACTTGTGGCACCGTCAAACCCAGCGCAGCGATTCGTTCATGATCGAACTCAACTTGAAGCTCCGGATACCCTGGCTGCATGCTGGACTCGACATCCAAAAACGCCCCTGACACAACCAACCGTTCGACTAGCGCATCGGCTACCTGCTGGATACTTGACAAATCAGTGCCACTTATCTCGATCTCTAGCGGCGTCGCGAAGGTGAAGAACTGAGGTCGATCTAAGCTGTATTTCACCGCCGGCTCAGCATCGAGCACCTGCCTGACCTGGGTCATAGCGAGTCCCTCGGCTTCGGGCGACGCGTTCTCGGTTAACACGACTACGAGATCACCGAGATTCTCACCACCGCTCACGGCAGAGGCATCTAGTCGCCCGCCGGTGCCGGACACTGAATAGGTTCTTTCAACCTCTTCGTTGGCATCTAGCGCTTTTTGTACTTTAGCGATCAAGGCATCGGTGGTTTCAATTCGCGTCCCCGGCGGCAGTTCAATGGCAACCTGAAATTCGCCCTGAGTGATATTCGGTACGAGCTCAACAGTAAGCCGACTAGCCATCAGACCGGTTGTCATGAGTACGGATAGACTAATTAACACCACAGCCAAAGGGTTTTTCAGTGCCTTCGCCAATAATCGATCATAGCCCCGTGCCAGGGCTTCGTAGCAGAGATCGAAGCCTAAAAATGCCGGTTGAATGAGTCGCCTAAGTCCCCAAATGACCCATTTAGATAATCGAGCGACGACGCTCACTAGTGAAAATGCAAGGCGCTTGTGCAACTTCGTCGCCACGGCAACTTCATCCTCAACCCCCTCCGCGATTTGCTGTCCCCGCCGCTCGGCTCCAAGGGCTGACAACATGGGGATCAAGGTCATCGCCAATATCAATGAAGCGATTAATGCGAAAGTTACCGTAAGCGCCTGATCTTTAAAGAGTTGACCGGCAATGCCCTCAACAAACGCTAGAGGTAAAAATACGGCAATGGTCGTGATTGTCGATGCCAGCACTGCACTCGATACATCCGCTGTACCCTCAGCTGCGGCGGTGATAACCGACTCACCGCTCTCACGTCGTCTTGCGATGTTTTCTAAGACAACAATGGCGTTGTCCATCAACATGCCAATGGCAAGTGCGATACCACCAAGACTCATCACATTCAGGCTGATCTCAAAAAAGTTCATCATGGCAAACGTAATGAGCACAGATGCCGGAACTGTCACAGCAACAATCAAGGTAATCCGCAGTTGTTTCAGAAAAAGTAACAGCACGAAAATTGCGAGGATCGCGCCTTGAAATGCCGCTAACTGAACCTCAGAGATCGCTGCCTCGATAAATTCTGATTGGTCATACAAAGGGGTAATCTTCATGTCTGCCCCTAAATTTTCGCTCAAACTATCTAAAGCGGCTCGAATATTGGCGGCAACCTCTACGGTATTACTATCTCCTTCTTTGTAAAGCGACACTTCAATCGCTTGCTGGCCATTGACCCGCATCAAAGCGTCACGATCTTTTTGACCATCAACAATTTGTGCAACATCCTTAAGGCGTATTAATTCCATACCTTTTTGAAAGACAATGGTGTTGCCGATGTCCTCTAGGGTGACAAATTGATTTAAGGTCCTCACCAAGTATTCCTGGCTACCATCCTCTAACGTGCCACCGGACAGATTGACATTAACGGCTTGCAACAATTGACCAAGGCCTGCAACCGTCAGGTTCAATTGCGCGAGCTTGAACTGATCCACAAATATTGAAACTTCATCCTCATAACCACCGGCCACAACCGTTGCCGCAACCCCCGGGACGGCCTCTAGCTTGCGCTTCAAAAACTCATCGGCATAGCGACGTAAAGACTGGAGATCGGCCACCGTGGTAGTGGTTTCCTCTAGCGTGAGGGAGAACCGAAAGATGGGATCCAAATTAGGATTCAATCGCAACAAAGACGGCTTATCGAGTTCCAGAGGCAGGCGGACTAAATCCAATTTTTCGCGCACCTCTATGGACGCCATGTCCATATCAGCGCCCCATTTGAACTCTAAAATGACATCGCTTCGACCTGCTGCGGAGATCGAATGCATTTTACGCAAACCACTAACTACGCCGACACGCTGCTCAATACGCCTAGTGACCTGTTCCTCAACCTCTGCAGGCGCGGCGCCTTCGAATTCGGTTCGAACAGTCAGGGTTGGATAAGTGAGTTCAGGCAAAAGCGTCAAATTTAGACGATCTAACGAAATACTGCCAAACAACATCGCAGCGATGGTCATCATGCATACCGTCACCGGTCTGGCGATAGACCGTGCCGATAGACTCATCGCCCCGCCCTATTGCACAACACGGACGGGACTACCTTCTTTAAGCGCTGTCTGGCCTCGTACCACTACCCGATCACCGGCTGTCAAACCCACTTTAATTTCTATTTGGTCGCCCTCTGAGTAGCCTGTTTCAACTTCCCGTTGAGTCACAGTGTCATCATCGACGAGATACACATACTGTCGATCCCGCTCTGTGATGAGCGCCTCTCTGTCTAAAAGCAAGGCCTTATCGTACCGATCGTATAAAACGCTAACTCTTGCAAACATGCCCGGTTTTAAAGCGTTGTCTGGATTGGGTAGTTGTACGGTTACCCGGAAGGTTCCAGTGTCGGCATTGACCTCAGGTGCGACCCGCAAGACCTCCCCCTGAAAAGCCCGCCCAGCTAACGCATCCACTTCGATTGTCGCCGGCTGCCCCGGTGCTAACTTCAGCAGCTCTTGTTCGGGCACGGATAAAATAGCCTCAACAACATCAGCCCGCTTCATTTCAAATGCCTGCGCATTGGGCTGCAATGTATTGCCCACCTTGATATAGCGCATAGTAATAACGCCAGATATCGGCGCTCGGATCGTTGCTTCGCTCAGGTCGTGCATCTGCAACGCTAGCGTTGCTGCCTCTCTATCATGATTGAAGCGCGCCTGATCAAAGGTATCGGGACTGATCATTTTCTTTTCGAACAGCTGTTCAGCCCGGTCAAGCGCCCGTTTTAGGCTTTCGAGGTTGGTCTCGGTTCTCGCAAGGTCTAGAGACAATCGACGAGTGTCTAATTGCGCAAGAGGCTTGCCCGCTTCAACCACCATGCCCTCTTCAACAAAAATTGACTCCACGATGCCCTGGGTTCTTGCAACCACCAAAGCTTCTTCTACCGCGGACAATGTCGCTGTCGCGGCATAGGATGCATCGATACTGCCTTCGACCACTGTGGCAACGCTGACGGGAATGACCCTGCCTTTAAACGCTGCTTTGGCCTGCTCGCGCGCCTCCGCTCGCTCAGCGGGGGTCTTTTTTTTATCATTGGACTCCTGTTTAGAGGCCTCACCCCCACAGGCTGTGAGCGTCAGAAGCCACAAAATTCGATACAAAAGCTTCAGCATGAAAATACGCCCCTTGATCAAGCCGCAGATTATACGATGAATCGGTCCTTTCTTGCCGGTTGGACGCCGAATCCACCAAAAAATACGATTATCGGCAGCGGTTCATAGGCGTAAGGCGACAGGTACTTTGAACTTGTGTAGTCTTAACCGAAGCCAGTTACGACGCTTGGGGGGTCACCGTGCAACGTCGACAATTCTTGCAATCGGCGAGCGCCGGACTAGCGCTGGCAGCCACCAGCCCTGCATCAATGCTCTTCGCTTCAGCGGCCTTGCCAAAGCCGCTGCTAGCACCCCGTCTGAAACCCGGTATGACCATCGGATTGGTCGCCCCGGCGAGCCGCGGGCTTGACCCTGAAGATATGATATTTGCTCAGGATATCGTGTCTTCACTAGGCTTTAAAGTTAAAACAGGCGCGCATCTCTTTGACCGTTGGGGCTATTTTGCTGGGACTGATGAGGCACGTGCCGCTGACTTAAATGCTATGTTTCTTGACCCCAGTATCGACGGCATATTTTGCGCACGCGGTGGATATGGCGCCTCTCGGCTTTTACCTTTACTAAATTATCCCGCCATCGCTAAGAACCCCAAAGTGCTTATGGGCTATAGTGATATTACCGCCTTGCACCTCGCGATCAATCAGATCACCGGACTGATCACTTTTCACGGTCCGATTGCTACACAACAATTTAGCGATTACACCCTAAGCGCGTTCCAACAGACATTAATTCAAGCACCTCGCAATCAATCTGTCGCTGCACCACCTCTTCGACCCGCTCTGGAGGGGCGAGCAGAGCGTCAGCATCGGCTGTATACCTTAAAGCCTGGCAACTGCCGAGGCCGACTCATCGGTGGCAATCTGAGCCTCATTACCCATTTGTTGGGGACGCCCTACGCACCAGACTTCAGAGACGCTATCTTATTCCTCGAAGATGTTGACGAGGCACCCTACCGCGTCGACCGAATGCTCACGGCCCTCTGGCTCGCGGGCGTCTTTGACGCCATTTCCGGTCTCGTACTCGGCAGTTTCAAGCATGCAAGACCGCTGGCACCGAGTTTCTCTGTCAGTGAAGTCATTGCCGATCGAGTGAAAGATCTTAAAATACCGATCTTAAAAGGCTTAATGATTGGTCACATAGAAGACCAAGCAACCCTGCCCGTTGGCGCAATCGCCGAACTCGATGCCGACGCCAAAACCCTAACCATTGTCGAGGAATATCTCTTATGATTTATCCATCCAAGGCTTGCATTGCCCCATCAGCTAGCTGTCTAGCAAACCATCCTCGCAGTTTCAGGCGAAACTGATCATGCAAGCCATACTGGGCATAGTTGCTATTTTAGGTCTTTGCTTTGCGCTCAGTCGCGATCGAACCCAAATTCAATGGCGATTTATTGTTATCGGCTTTTTGATTCAGGCTGGGCTTGCAGTACTTCTCATCAAAGTTGCCTGGATCGCGGAAAGCCTGTTGGTTTTTAATTACCTCGTTACGGCCATCGAGCAAGCCACTTTGGTTGGGACGCAGTTTATGTTCGGATTCCTCGGGGGTGCTGAAGCCCCTTTCGAGCCCAAACCCGGCATCTCTCTGTATCTTTTTGCTTTTAGAGTGTTACCACAAATCTTGGTGTTTAGCGTTGTAGTCGCTATTTTTTGGCATTGGGGTGTACTGCCTCTCATTGTTCGCTTATTGGGGGGCTTACTAAGACGGGGGCTGAACATCTCAGGCGTCCTCGGTACTGCAGCCGCCTCGAGCTTGTTCTTAGGCATGGTCGAGGCCCCACTCGTGATACGGGGTTATCTAAAATCGATGACGCCAAGCGAATTTTTTACGGTTATGACCTGTGGAATGTCAACCATTGCGGGGGTTGTAATGGTGCTTTACGCTGCCATTTTAAAAGACATCCTTGTAAACCCAGTCGGTCAGCTTCTAGCAGCTTCTTTAATCAACGTAATTGGGGCTATTTATTTGTCGAGGCTTCTGATGCCAGCGGCAGTTACGGATAATGCTAATGACACCCCAAAATTGTCTTTGCAATACGCATCATTTATGGATGCAATTACTCGAGGTACATCAGACGGCTTAACGCTGGCTATGCATATTGGCGCTATGTTGCTGGTCCTCAGCAGCTTGGTGGCGTTAGCCAACGGCATTTTGGGACAGGTAACGCTATTCGATGTGCCGCTATCGCTCGAGTATTTAACTGGACTCGTCTTTGCTCCAATCGCCTGGTTAATTGGGATTCCCTGGCAGGAGGCTCAAGCGGCCGGCAGTATCATGGGTACTAAGATCATTCTAAATGAGATGATTGCCTTTATCCAAATGGCTAATGAGCCTGATCTAACTGCAAACAGTCAAATCATAATGACTTACGTTCTCTGTGGGTTTGCGAACATTGGCAGTCTCGGCATTTTGATTGGCGGACTGTCCGTGCTTGTACCAGAGCGTCGAGACGAGCTACTCCAAGTTGCGCCACTATCTATTGTAAGCGGCACATTAGTGACGCTTATGAGCGGCGCCATTGTCTCGATAGTGATCCAAATTTAGCAACTCAGTAACTCGGGTTTTGACCCGCGATCAGAAAACCCGTAGGCTGATCCCAAAAGCTGGATGTTGCCCAATAAGTGGGACATTCCTGACGTTAAGCAGTTTTTTATATCTTACGTTGCGCAACCCTGAATTGCGCAGCTCTGAATTGCGAAGCACCGAGAGGAGGCGCGTTATGCTACTACTGACACATTCGAAGGCCTTCTTTCGCCGCGCCATTATAGGGATGGCGCTACTCGCAATGATCGTCCTCTTAACCCATCCCGTTGTCGCTGCTACTGACAGTTCGGCCGCTGCCAGCAGCATTGACCCTGAACAGTTACCGCCTTTCATGAAGCCTGAGCTGCTGGCGCATATTGTCGCCATGGACATGACCGATACGCAAAAGGCAACCTTCCGATCCGCACTAGGCACTTGCGTATCTAGTCTCCCGGGCATCATTCAAAAGGAGATCCGGCGAGGCGGCACAGATATCCCAAAACGTGTCCAGCGAGCGGTCAACCGTAAGTTTAACGCCTTCGACAAATCGGTACGAAAGACATTAAACGAGGATCAGATGGCTCACTGGTCGAACTATTTCGAAGGCTTTAAAACCGCCATGTCGGAAGCCTATCTATCACGCTAAGCAATCAGACCGCGGGGGTTTACGGCTCGAATAGGGCCGGCCTTGCAAGCCCTTCTTGTATTCAAGGGCAAAGCCCTTACAATAAGCTTTAGGTCAGCGCTCACGCGCGACCATATGCATTATAGAGTCGATCAAGGAGATAACTTATGGCTGATGCAAACTTTATCACGCAAACCCGCACGCAAACGGGTACCCACTCCGACGCTGGTTATAAGGTGCTACGGCAAACCTATATGCTGCTCGCCATGACCGTGGTTTTCAGTGCAGCGACTGCAGGCATTTCGATGGCTGTGTCAGCGCCGCCGTTTACCGGAATTATTTGTTTACTTGCGGGCTTCTTCTGCTTGTGGCGCCTTCATAAAGTCGCTAATCAAGGCTCTGCACTAGCATGGGTCTTTGCCTTCACCGGCCTTCTCGGCTTCTCCCTAGGGCCAACATTGAATATGTACCTGCAGTTGTCAACCTCAGGCGGACTGGTCATCGTCCACGCTTTAGCAACAACCGGCGCAATATTCTTAACGCTGTCCGGCTACACGCTTATTAGCAAAAAGGACTTTTCTTTCCTCGGCGGTTTTCTTTCTGTTGGTCTCTGGGTATTAATCGGTGCAATGCTACTGAGTTTGGTTGGCAGCCTGTTTGGTGTAAATATCTCCGGGCTACACCTCGCGCTATCCAGCATGGCGATTTTACTGTTTTCAGGCTTTATTCTGTTTGACACCCACAGAATTCTGTCTGGCGGTGAGACCAATTATGTGTTGGCTACCGTGAGCCTCTACCTCAGCATTTACAATCTCTTTGTTCACTTGTTAGCACTGTTTGGCTTTGCCGACGATTAAGTACAATTAGAGCGCAGATGTCCTAACTCCAAGCCCCGAGGGACCCTCGGGGCTTGTTCTTTTAACCTCGAGTATTTTGTCTGCTATGAACTTCGCACTTAGCGTCCAAGGCTCGCCCTACGCCAGTGCCAGTCACTGGAGTGCCCTGCGTTTTGCTGAGGCGGCACTTACCAACAACCACAAAATACATCGGGTGTTTTTTTATCATGACGCCGTTCTCATTGGATCGCGGCTACAAGCGCCCCCTCAAGATGAGACTAACCTTACAACGGCCTGGCAACACCTTGGCTCGGTCCACGAGCTCGACTTATGCCTGTGTGTAGCTTCTTGTCTGCGACGTGGCATATTGGATGCAGCAGAGGCTAAGCGATTTGAGAAATCAGCAGATAATCTCGCATCTGGATTTCAGATTACAGGGCTGGGGCAGCTCATAGAAGCTGCTCTAGTATCTGATCGGTTAGTGACGTTTCGTGGTTAACATGGCGGATCTGTTATTCCTTTTTAGTCAGCGGCCTCATAGTAGCATCTACCCCCAAGAGGCACTGGATGCTGCGCTGGCTGGTTCCGCCTTTGCAGACATTGCAATCCTGTTTCTTGATGCTGGGGTCTTGCAGCTTTTGGACACGAAACCTCCCTATCCCCTTTCGCCTAGAAAAGCTTTTCAGCGCGGCTTCGCTGCATTTTCTGATTATGATATTCACGGGGTCTACTGCTGTGAGACCGCCTTCAGGCAGTTCCAACTCGAAGACAAATCTCTCATCATTCAGCCCACGCTTGTGACACGATCTGAGATCAAGACACATCTTGCGAGCGCTAAACAGGTGCTCAGTTTCTAATGAACCTGCATATTTTCAATAACCCTGAGGCTTATGATCTCTACCATGGTTTCGCTGAACCCGATGACGTAGTCTTACTGATCGAAGACGCAGTGTATTTAGTACTCAATCGAGATCTCAGCCAAGACCGGCGAATCAGGATTTTAATCGATGACGCCTTCCAACGCGGTGTTGAGGATACGTCTTCTTATTCTGCTATTTCCTACCCCGAATGGGTGGCTCTGACCGCCGCTTGCGAACGGTCTATCAGTTGGGCTAAGCCGTGATCGATCGGGATCATGAGGGTTTTTTAAGGAATCCCAAAGACTGGGATCCTAAAGTCGCAATTGCAATCGCGGCTGATCTTGGGGTCGAGTTGGGCCCCGATCACCAAGAAATCATTCAATTATTGCGGCAATACTACAGCACCTTCGGTCTATCGCCGCCGAGCCGCGTCCTCCTAAAATTGGTGCAACGCGACATTGATCCAACGTTTTCGAGCATCCAGTTGATGAAACTTTTTGGCGGTCGAGCTCGGCGCAACCTTGCGCAAATCGCTGGCCTACCCAAACCTAGTGATTGCGACTAATCGTGGATCTGCTGCAGCGCGACCTGGGCAGACGGTGCATTGATGACCTCGCCGACAATTGTCAGAGTTGGTGAAGAAAGCTGTGCTCTTGCGACCAATCCAGGCGTTGTCTCTAAATTACCCTTAACGAGCACGGATTCAGGGGTCGTGCCCTTGGAGATTACCGCAACCGGTGTGTCTACCGCTTTTCCGTGACGAATTAATTGCGCGCAAATCTCCGCTAACCCACCCAACCCCATGTAGAACACTAAAGTCTGGCCTTCAGAGATAAACTCCCGCCAAGGTAAATCAACCTGCTGATTTTTAGGATGACCCGTGACAAATCGCACTGACTGAGCGTAATCACGATGGGTCAGAGGGATGCCTGCATAGGCGGCGCATCCAGAAGCCGCGGTAATGCCAGGGACAACTTGAAAAGGAATTTGAGCTTTAACCAGCGCTTCTAATTCCTCGCCGCCTCTTCCAAAAACAAATGGGTCACCGCCTTTAAGTCTAACAACCCGCCGCCCCTGCCGAGCCAGCAAGACCAACTGCTCGTTGATCGATAATTGACTGGTTGAAGCCAGGCCACCACGTTTGCCAACATAAACTCGATCGGCATCACGACGCGCTCGATCAAGAATTTTAGGTGACACTAAATTATCGTACAAAATCACATCCGCTTTTTGCATTAGCTGCAAAGCTCTTAAGGTCAATAGATCAGGGTCTCCGGGGCCTGCCCCAACCAAATAGACCTCACCACGGCTTGCCCCTAAATCAGAAAACAAGTAATCATCCGCGACCGACCACGCATCCCGCTCGGCATAGCCTATGCCTGGCCCAGCCATGAATGTCTCAGCTGCTTTGCGACGAACATCAATGTCTGGATAAAACGATTTCAACCTAGGACGTCTGGATGTCAGATATTTAGCAACGCGGGCCATGGCATCAGGCACCAAGGCTTCAAGCTGCTGCCTTAGCAATCGCGTCAGAACAGGAGATCCACCACCGGTCCCCACACTCATCAGCACTGGAGAGCGGTTGACAATGGCAGGAAAGATCACCGTGCTAAGATCTGGCTGGTCAACCACATTGACCGGAATAGCTTGAGCTTGGGCCGCAATAGACACCTTTTGATTGACTGCCAAATCGTTAGTCGCAGCAACAACCAAATGCATGCCCGACACGTCGGAAGTTTCGAAACCCCGAGCGATCCAATGGTGCGGACCTGATGCCTCGGGTAACTCAAATTGACATTCCGGCGCGACGACAGTCAGCCGTGCGCCTGCCTCCATGAGCAAATTTGCTTTACGTTCAGCGATGACGCCACCGCCCACCAGCAGCACTGGCGCCGCACGCAAATTAAAGTGAAGCGGCAAGTAGTCCACTTAATCGTTCAATAGCGCTGATTTGCCCATGAGATAAGGCCGTAAGACATCTGGCACCGATACCGATCCGTCAGGCCTTTGAAAGTTTTCTAATACCGCTACCAGCGTGCGCCCCACCGCCAGACCTGAGCCGTTCAAGGTATGCAATAACTCAGGCTTTGCCCCAGATTCTAGTCGCCACCTGGCTTGTAACCGCCTAGCCTGATAATCCTTAAAATTACTGCATGAGGAAATCTCACGATATTGCTGCTGACCGGGCAGCCAGACTTCAAGATCAAAGGTTTTCGACGAACTCGCACCAAGATCACCGCCACACAAAGATACGACCCGATAAGGCAGCTCCAGCTTCTGTAAGATGGCCTCCGCGTGAGACGTAAGTTCCTCATGCGCATCTGCACTATCCGCGGCTGGGACCAGCTGCACCAATTCAACTTTTTCGAACTGATGTTGGCGAATCATGCCTCTGGTATCTCGGCCATAACTACCGGCCTCGCTGCGAAAACATGGCGTGTGACAGACCATTTTGATAGGCAGTTCTGCCGGCGACAAAATACGATCTCGGAACAGATTGGTGACAGGGACCTCCGCCGTAGGAATGAGATAAAGCGCTCGTTCGAGCGTCAATTTAAAGAGATCTTCACCGAATTTCGGCAGCTGACCGGTACCGTAAAGCGCGTCCTCATTTACCAAGAAAGGGACGTAGACTTCCTGATACCCATGATCATTGACGTGAGTATCGAGCATGAACTGGGTCAACGCGCGCTGCAATTGCGCGAGCTCGCCTCTTAGCGTCACAAAGCGAGATTGGGACATCGTCGCTGCTACCTCGAAATCCATGAGGCCCGATGCCTCTCCGAGACTTACGTGATCTTGGATTTCGGAATCTTGGATTCTAGGTTGTCCCCATCGTCGGACCTCAACATTGCTGGCTTCGTCTTTACCCTCTGGCACCGAACTATCAGGAACATTCGGCAACCCGAGTAAAAAAGACTGCAATGCTTTCGACGCTTCCTCAAATCGCAATTTTTCCGCATCTAATTGCATCCCTAAGTCTGCAACTGTTGCCATGATTTCTGACGTATCATCGCCTTTGGCTTTCGCAGCGCCGATGGCTTTAGACACCCGGTTTCGCTCTGCCTGAAGCGATTCCATCGCTGTCTGAGATGATTTTCGGGTAGCCTCCAAACTTGAGAGTTGATCAATGTCTAGCGTGAACTGTCGTCTTGCAAGTTGCGCGGCTAAATCATTGAGATCGCCTCGTATAAGTTTAGGATCCAACATGCTGACATCTCCTGATTGCTATCGACAAACCCACTTTTGTCACTGCGCTCAAAAAGCCGGGCAGCTTACAAAAACCCCTAGAATTATTCAATGGCTGAGGGACCATTGGGTTAGGAAAATGCCCGCCAACAACGCAATAAAACTACCCAACAAGCTCAATATCACGTAGATCGCAGCGACTGCGAGCCGACCATCGATCACAAGTTGATAAGCCTCAAGCGCAAAGGTAGAAAAAGTGGTGAAGGCTCCCAGCAATCCCACGGTTAACCCCTGACGTAGGTAGGTGGCCAACTCAAAGCGCTCAAGTAAGACGAATAGCGCTCCCATAAGACCACAGCCAACAATATTCACCAGTAAAATACCCATTGGCATTTCTGCACCACCGGCCACGCGCCCTATAACTTGCGCCGTCGCCATTCTTAGAAGCGCGCCTAACGCGCCCCCTGCTGCCACCCAGATCCAGATCATCTCACCCACCTATTGACAAAGCCCTCGGTGCCCGAAGCCCTACTTGGCAGTGTCACTTCGATATCGCTGGAATTCACTATTAGCATTGAGTTCTCGTAGATAAATCATTTTCTCTTTAATTTTTGCCTCGAGCCCTCGGTCTGTTGGCTCATAAAAGCTCGGGTCCCCTAAGGCTGCTGGCAGATATCTTTCACCTGGCACAAAAGCTTGATCAAAATCATGTGCATACCGGTAGTCCTCACCATGACCGAGCGACGCCATCAAGGCCGTGGGTGCATTTTTTAAATGCGGCGGCACATCCAAGGAGCCGTGCTCCACAACCCGTTGTTGGGCTTGCTTCCATGCGGAATAAACCGCATTACTTTTGGCAGCAACTGATAAATAGACCACCGCTTGTGCTAACGCTAATTCGCCCTCGGGCATTCCCAGTCTGCGCTGAACATCCCAAGCATTTAATGCGAGCTGCAGCGCTCGGGGATCAGCATTACCAATGTCTTCAGTGGCCATGCGGACCAATCGACGTGCAACATAAAGTGGGTCGCAGCCCCCATCGAGCATGCGAGCAAGCCAGTAAAGGGCGGCATCTGGCGCGGAGCCTCGAACGGATTTGTGCAGGGCCGAGATTTGGTCGTAGAAGATGTCGCCTTGCTTATCAAATCGTCGCGAGCCGTCCCCTAGGACCAGCGTTATGTCTGCCTCTGTAAGCCTCTCTTGGGCTCGATTAGTCCAACTGATTTCGAGCAAGTTCAGCGCAAGCCTAGCATCACCATCACTCACCTTTGCGATTAGCGATAGCTGGCTTATTTCTTCGGCGAATGGCGCCCTTGCCGCAAGCATGTTTAATCCACGCGCCAAAACCCCTACCAAGTCTTCACTGGACAGAGGCTTCAACACATACACACGGGCCCTGCTCAGAAGCGCTGCATTGAGCTCAAAGGATGGGTTTTCTGTCGTCGCACCTATGAATACGATGGTGCCATCCTCAACGTGAGGTAAAAACGCGTCCTGTTGAGATTTATTAAAACGGTGCACCTCGTCAACAAAGAGTAAGGTTTGAAGCTGCCGTTCGGCATTAGAGCGCGCCACATCGATCGCTGCGCGAATGTCCTTCACGCCGCTTAACACCGCAGAAATGGCGACAAATTCCGCCTGGCAGTGATTAGCAATTAATCTTGCTAAGGTGGTCTTGCCAGTGCCCGGGGGACCCCAGAGAATCAGCGAATGAAGCTGACCCTGCTCGATCATTTGTCTGAGCGGTTTTGATTCACCTAAGAGGTGAGACTGCCCAGCCATCTCACTCAGGGTCCTAGGCCTGATCAAATCGGCCAGCGGACGCCCGCTACTTGTCGTCATATCCGCTACCTGTTGTCATAAAAGCGGCCTTGCGCTATCTACCAGCAAGCCCTGGCAGCCGCCGCCGCGGTACTCAGTTTCGATAATCGATAACATCGACATTCACCGGCGGCACAAATCGAAAGAGCTCTGGGTTCAACACCTCATTGACGGCATCCACTGTTAGCTCGATCGTGACCTCACGGCCAGATTTGGGGGTCATTGCAAGGCGGTAAGGCAAGGAGCCAGCAAAAGATAGACTGATATCCTTTACCAGCGCAGCTGGATCAATCGGTTTGAGCAGAAAGTGGGTTTGGTCTTCCCCAGCGAAGACGGAGACTTCAAACGCGCTATCCAGGTCGTTATCCTTCATTAGCAACACACTCGCCGGTGACCATTGGCTCAAGCCGTCAAAAGCCTTCACCTTGACTTGATCCAAAAGTGCATCATATTCCCAGATCGCATCACCATCTGATACCACAAGGGGCTGATCATCCGATACCAACCGGAACTGCGCCGGTCGCTGAAGATAAAAGGTCCCAGTCTCGCGCTTCTGACTGGTCGCACCTAATCTTTGATGGTAAGTCACCGCTAACGTTTTGAGCGAAGCCAACTTTGACTTTAGCAGCCCGCTTGCTGAGATTTCCTCTCCTGCAACAACGGGCGCAAATAGCAAGCTCGCTGTCATCAAGGCGCCCATCAACCCCTTGCCAGCGAACCAATAGGGTCTTGGCAAACCAGCGCTAGTCTGGCGGTGCATGTGCTAACACTTCTCTTGCACCGTTACTGTTCATGCCGCTGACGACGCCTGCCGCCTCCATTTCCTCGACCATACGCGCTGCTCGGTTGTAGCCGATTCGCAATTTTCGTTGCACTGCAGATATCGATGCGCGTCCACTTTCAGTGACAAAAGCGACCGCCTCATCGTACAACGGATCCGACTCTGGACCCGCGCCTTCATCAATACTTGCGTTACCAGGTAGTAATTCTGTGTCCGTCCGGGTGTCTAAGATTTCTTCTAAGTAATTGGGTTCCCCCAAAGATTTCCAACTTTCTACCACTCGATGGACCTCTTCATCATCGACAAACGCGCCATGCACTCGTACGGGTATCGGCGTACCACCTGGCATATAGAGCATATCCCCATGACCTAACAGCTGTTCCGCACCGCCCTGATCCAAAATTGTCCGCGAATCAACCTTACTGGAGACCTGAAAGGCAATGCGAGTGGGAACGTTAGCTTTAATTAAGCCCGTGATGACATCCACCGATGGTCTTTGGGTAGCCAAAACCAGATGAATGCCTGCCGCTCGGGCCTTTTGCGCGATCCTTGCGATCAGCTCTTCAACCTTTTTACCAACAATCATCATCATGTCAGCAAATTCATCGATAACCACAACGATAAACGGCAGCGTCTCCAGAGTAGGCGCCTGTTGATCTTGTTCATCAAGCAGGGGATCTGGTCGCCAAAGCGGGTCGGGAATCCGCGTGCCCAGCTTTTCAGCATCCTTCACTTTACGATTGAAGCCTCCCACATTACGGACCCCCATCGCTGCCATCAATCGATACCGCCGTTCCATCTCAGCGACGCACCATCGCAGCGCATTTGCGGCATCCTTCATGTCTGTAACAACCGGTGTCAGCAGATGCGGTATGCCCTCATAAACCGCAAGTTCCAGCATCTTTGGATCCACCATGATTAATCGCACCTCCTCTGGAGAGGCTTTAAAGAGCAGCGATAAAATCATGGCATTAATACCGACCGATTTTCCGGAGCCAGTGGTGCCCGCCACGAGTAAGTGTGGCATTTTGGCTAGGTCAACCACCACCGGCTCCCCTGCGATGTCGTGACCCAAAGCCAGCGACAGCGGTGACAGTGATTCATCGTAACTTTTTGATGACAACACTTGACTCAAACGTACGATCTCTCGGTCTTCATTGGGGATCTCGATTCCAACCACAGGCTTGCCAGGAATAACTTCGACCACGCGAACGCTAATCACAGCGAGTGAGCGCGCTAGGTCTTTGGCCAAGCCCGAGATTCTGCTGACCTTCACGCCCGCAGCAGGCAATATTTCAAAGCGCGTTATCACAGGCCCTGGGAATACGGCGACGACTTCAGCGTCAACGCCATAATCTTTGAGTTTTAGCTCCAACAATCGAGAAAGTGCTTCTAGATCGTGCTCGGAATACCCCTTTTGACTGTTAATTTCTCTAGCATCAAGCAAACTCAACGCAGGCAAACCCTCAATCACCTCTGTCTTAAACAAGTTTCCTTGCTTCTCCCTCGCAGCCCGTTCGCTGATCTCTGGAGGCCTCTCAACGCGTTTCTCAATTTTTAGGGGCGCTCGCTTCTGGTGTGCCTCAACGTGCTTCTGCCGCTTAATCTCTCGAGCCTTGGTATTCCCCTCAACGGCACCAGCATTGGCCCGCTGCAGCTTAAAGTTTCGAAATCGTTGGTGAGCACCAACCCAAAATGCCACCGCCCAACCGCCCGTTCTATCAATCACATTGAGCCAAGAAATCTCGATCATCAAGGTCAATCCGAGCAGTAATAGCGCAAGCATCAACACGGTAGTGCCAACATAACTGACCATTGGCAACAACGCCTGACTCAATAATTGCCCTAAGACCCCGCCGCTACCCTCGCGCAACACTGTACCCAGCGCATAAAAGTGCAAATCCGCCAATACCGCACAGGCGGCAACCGTCAAGAGCAGCCCGACAGCCTGAACCAGAATCAACGCTGGTACAAAGCCATTGGCATCCCGATTAGCAAGCCTTCTCACAACTGGAATCAGTAAGATAACCGGGAACACAAACGCTGAGATTCCGAACAGGACCAACAACACATCTGCAACCCAAGCGCCGGTCGCCCCCACTAGGTTCGATATCTCTGAATCTTGGCCGGTGTAAGTCCAACCTGGATCGGTCGGATCAAAACTATACAAAGAGGCGGCAAATAGCACTGCGAGTAACACCTGCCCGATAATAAGAGACTCTCTCAATCGAGGTGTTAAAACTTCCAAAAACCCGAGACCTGAATCGCCTTCTTGATCTTTCACTTTTGCTTGTGCCAATGCTTCACCTTTTTGAATAAAGATATTGGTTTAATGCCCCAATGTAACGCACCACAACCTGCGCTTATCCGCCTCCTGAACAACCCTCTTTACCCGACTGCCTTCGTGCCACTCCCTTCGTGCAACTCCCTTGGTGCAACTCAGATTAGATCGCAGCAACGCTTAAACTGTAAAAGCCTGCGCAACTATTCTTTTGCCAGGCCGCGGGCATTATCGATAAAAGGTTTGCTACTGATCAGGTTTTACGACCTTGGTACCCCCTTAAAAAACTGCTTCACGGACTTTTTGCCAAATCTGGCGCCCTTTTTGCCCAAAAAACCTGCCCTTTTGCCCAAAAAACCTGCCCTGTCCCACCCAAGGGCCAACGCGCACCAGAGGTAAAGGCAAAGAACCGCGAGCATCCTTTGCTAGCGTTACGCATTTTATATTGGCCAAACCACTCTGCCATGCTCAAACCTAGTTTAGCCGAGGAATACGCGGAAAGACACACACGCAACCGTCCAAACGACGTGATTAAGACTGAGTTCACTATCGTCTAAAAGCACTTTGGTTTACCATGCGCTTGTAACCACGAATTCAAACATTCGGGACCTTATCGATCACCCTTAGTTACCTTGCGGGTATGTTTGGTTCGTCACAAGTTCACCCTACGGTCAGCGCATTTAAACAATGCCTTTCAAACCGTTGAGGGCAGTGCATCACTTAGAGGGCATTTTTTATGGCGGGACCTTCACAACCCCAAGTTTTTGAAGGCTTGTGGCAGGACGATAGAATCGATTTGTTTGTTGAAGAGCAATTGGCGCGCTATGCTGACCAACCTTTCAAACTATTGCTTGCTGGATATCGCGGCCTTAGGGCTGAGGATTTTTCGCGCTACCTCGTGAAGCTCGCTGGCCTAGGCGTTGACCTCGCAACAACAGACCCTAACGGTCACACCCTTTGGCAAATCATCGACCAGCATGCTAACGGCGCCCCTTACTTGGCAGCATTCGAGCGCATTGCGAACCAGAGCGATGTTGTAGCCAGCAGCAACATTCAGCAACCCCCTGCTCAGGAGGCATAGCACCTTATGCAAACTCGTCATCAGAAACTCCTTATTCTTGGTTCAGGTCCTGCAGGCTTTACAGCTGCCGTCTACGCAGCTCGTGCCAACCTTGATCCTGTTGTGATCACCGGAATAGAGACCGGAGGTCAGCTAACCACTACCACCGATGTTGACAATTGGCCCGGAGATGTCGAGGGCCTACAAGGACCGGACCTTATGCAGCGCATGCAGCAACATGCAGAGCGTTTCGAAGCAGAGGTCATTTACGACCATATCAGCAGTTGTGATCTCAGTAAGCGACCTTTTGAATTAACAGGTGACCAGGCCAACTATACCTGTGATGCCGTAATCATAGCGACTGGTGCCTCTGCCCAATATCTTGGGCTCGAGTCTGAAGAGGCCTTTAAAGGTAAAGGGGTGTCCGCGTGTGCGACCTGCGATGGCTTTTTCTATCGCGGCCAACGGGTCGCAGTTATTGGTGGTGGCAATACGGCGCTGGAAGAGGCTCTCTATCTGTCAAACATCGCAGAAACCGTTTTTTTGATCCATCGGCGGGACAAATTTCGAGGTGAAAAAATATTACAAGGCAGGGTACTGGAAAAAGCCAACATCGAAGTACTTTGGGACACCACTCTTGAAGAGGTCCTCGGTGAGGATCTTGGGGTCACTGGAATCAAAGTTAAACAAGTCAAAACGCAGGCCGTGAAAGAGATCGATCTTCAAGGTGTTTTCATCGCGATCGGACACTCGCCAAATACGGATATTTTCCATGGTCAGCTAGAAATGGAGAATGGCTATATCACCATCTCAAGCGGGCTTGCTGGTGGCGCGACAGCAACCAGTGTTCCCGGCGTTTTCGCTGCTGGCGATGTCGCAGATCAAGTGTATCGTCAAGCGGTGACCTCTGCGGGATTCGGCTGCATGGCAGCTTTGGATGCAGAAAAATATCTCGATGAGCTTGTCTAGAGCTTCAGGGCATTATGCAGCAAGGACCAACCTTACTCGATAGAGAACTCTGGTTTCCTGCACATGATTCGGCACTGACAGTACCGGAGGGCCTGTTGGCCATCGGCGGCGACCTCTCCCCGGCTAGATTACTTTTAGCCTACGAAAATGGCATCTTCCCTTGGTTCGAAGATGGTCAGCCAATTTTATGGTGGTCACCGCCGATTCGTGCAATCGTTTTGCCGGAGAACTTTGTTCCGAGTAGAAGCCTAAAAAAATTGCTGTGCAACGCGCGCTACCAGGCCACCCTCGATCTTGATTTTGAGCGAGTCATTAGAAGCTGCCGCAACCACCGTTTGGACAATGGCCAAGAAACATGGATTACCGATACCATGATCGAGGCTTACCTTCGGTTACATGACTTGGGTCACGCCCACGCAATCTCGTGCTATTTAGATGATGAACTCATCGGTGGTCTTTATGGTCTCTCCATAGGCAACATATTCTGTGGCGAGTCTATGTTCTCGAGCGCAAGTAATGGTTCAAAAATTGCTTTCAGCTATCTTATTCAATTGTGTCAGAGACTCGGCATCGAACTCGTTGATTGCCAGATGCCTAATCCCCATTTAATGTCACTCGGCGCTCAAGACATCTCCAGGGCAGACTTTTTGAGCCTAATCCAAACCGCCCCAGACTCGCCGCCGGATTTTCAATCCCATCGAGGCTTGCTACCGACTTGGCAAGCTTCTTTTAAAGAGATGCCTCATGGCTGACCTAAAATCGATGCGCTTTTTTCAGTCGCCTGATCATGGCTGCAGCTATCTTGAAGGTGTCGATGCGACCACGATCTTTGCCGACCCTGAACAACCCATTACCACCACTGACTACACCGCCCTCTCTCAATTGGGCTTTCGGCGCAGTGGACCCTATCTTTATAAACCCAACTGCAAATCTTGCGACGCCTGTGTGCCTGTTCGCATACCTGTTAATGCGTTCACCGAAACTCGCAGGTACTTACGTATTCGAAAAAAAAATAAAGACCTTACGACAAGGATTAGCGAGCCTCACGACAGCGATCAAGTGTGGCGACTTTATGAAGATTACATCAACAACCGCCACGCCGACGGCGACATGTTTCCACCTTCGAGGACTCAACTATTAGACTTTCTCGTTAAAGGTCGGCCAGAGGCCCGTTTTGTGGAGTATCATCTAGAGGATGTTCTAATTGCTGTTTCTGTCATGGATCAGCTCGACGACAGTCTATCGGCCATCTACACGTTCTTCGATCCTGATCACGATCATCGCTCCTTGGGGAGCTTGGCGATTTTAGACCTTATCCAACGCACTAGAGCCTTAGGATTTCGCTATCTCTATCTCGGCTACTGGATAGCCCAGAGCAGAAAAATGGCCTACAAGGCGACATTTTTGCCCCAAGAGCGCCTCACTACAGACGGCTGGGAACTAATCACTAGACACAGTTAACCCTCATGCGTCGAAGCTTTCTGAGCGTTTTGCCTTGCCTGAACAATTAGTGCAAAATGCGCTCACGTTCGCGTAGGTCACTCTAAGAGGCACAATGGCAAAAGAAGAACAATTACAACTTTCAGGCACCGTTATCGACACCCTTCCGAACACGATGTTCCGCGTCGAATTGGAAAATGGTCACGTGGTGATGGCCCACATCTCTGGCAAGATGCGCAAGAACTACATCCGAATTCTTACCGGAGACAAAGTCAAGGTTGAAGTCAGTCCTTATGATCTATCCAAGGGTCGTATCACTTTCAGGGAATGACCCTTTCTTAGGGAGCGCACTTTAGGCGAGCACTTCCTCTTCAATAATCAATTGTAATTCATCACCTTCGACGTCGACCCGCACTAAACCACCCTGCTTAGCCAGTCGTCCAAATAGTATGTCCTCGGCTAAGGGCTTTTTAATCTTGTTCTGAATGAGTCGCTGCATAGGTCTTGCCCCCAGTGCTTCATCATATCCATGCTCACCAAGCCAACTTCGAGCGGCGTCAGTAACCTCGAGCAAGACTTTCTTCTCATCTAGCTGAACTTGTATTTCAACCAGAAACTTATCGACGACTGTTTTAATGACTTCTTTGACCAACGGACCAAACGGAATAATCCCGTCCAGCCGATTTCTAAACTCTGGTGTAAACAGTTTCTTCAACACTTCCATGCCGTCAGTGGAATGGTCTTGGTTCTGGAACCCAATCGAGCTTCTGGACATTTCTTGCGCGCCAGCATTGGTGGTCATCACTAAAACAACATTTTTAAAATCCGCCTTGCGGCCATTGTTGTCGGTCAGCGAGCCATGATCCATCACCTGAAGCAGTAGATTAAACACGTCAGGATGGGCTTTTTCGATTTCATCGAGGAGCAGTACGCAATGTGGCTGCTTGGTAATTGCCTCGGTTAACAGTCCTCCCTGGTCGAAACCAACATAACCAGGCGGCGCACCAATAAGTCGGGAAACGGTGTGTCGTTCCATGTATTCCGACATATCAAAGCGCACGAGCTCAACCCCCATAATCCGCGCCAGCTGTCGACAAACTTCGGTCTTACCAACCCCGGTAGGCCCGGAGAACAGAAACGAGCCGATTGGCTTTTCGCCTTCACGCAGACCAGCCCGCGCCAATTTTATTGCGCTGGACAGTGAATCGATCGCATCATCTTGACCGAAAATCACCATCTTTAAGTTCGCGTCTAGATCTTTTAGCGATTCTTTCTCATCTGATGAAACGCTCGCAGAAGGTATCCGCGCTATTTTGGCCACCATACGCTCTACATCGCCGACCCCAATCTGCTTCTTACGCCGACTGGCGGGCTGCAACTGCTGATAGGCGCCGACTTCATCGATGACATCGATCGCCTTGTCCGGCAGAAAACGGTCATTGATGAACTTTTGTGCAAGCTCTGCAGCGACCCGTAAACTACGGTCGGTGTATTTAAGCTGATGGTGCTCTTCGTACTTAGCTTTCAGACCTTTGAGAATTAGATATGTGTCATCAACACTGGGTTCTGTTACATCAATCTTCTGAAAACGGCGTGACAAGGCACGGTCCTTGTCAAAAATACCCCGGTACTCTTGATAGGTTGTACTACCGAGGCAACGAATTTCGCCCGAAGCTAACAAAGGCTTTAACAAATTAGACGCGTCCATGACACCGCCGGAGGCAGCACCTGCGCCAATAATCGTATGGATCTCATCAATAAACAGAATCTGACTTTTCGATTTCTTGAGCTCGTTCAAAAGGCCTTTGAGCCGCTTTTCAAAATCCCCTCGGTACTTTGTACCTGCTAACAAGGCACCGAGGTCCAAACTGTAAACGGTGCTTTCAGCAATGATGTCCGGCACCTTGCCATCAACGATTAGCTTGGCCAAGCCTTCGGCAATGGCGGTTTTTCCGACACCTGACTCTCCCACCAGCAGTGGGTTATTTTTGCGGCGACGAGACAATGTTTGCACCACCCGCTCAACTTCTTCTGCTCGGCCGATGAGCGGGTCGATTTGCCCGGTCTTTGCCAATTCATTGAGATTGGTCGCGTAAGCTTCTAAAGGACTGGCCTTGCCACCCTCCTCTTCGCCAGGTTCCTGCTCGGCGGTGGTCTCATCGGCCTCTTCAGCACCATCCTTTCGCGTACCATGGGATATATAGTTAACCACGTCAATGCGATTGACTTCCTGATCCTTCAATAAATAGACCGCGTGGCTTTCCGCCTCGGCAAAAAGCGCAACCAAAACATGGGCCCCTGTGACCTCTTTTTTACCCGAGCTTTGCACATGAAACACGGCGCGCTGAAGCACCCGCTGAAACCCTAACGTTGGTTGAGTCTCGCGCCCTTCTTGGTCCTCGGGAATAATAGGTGTGGTTTCGGATACAAACTTAGACAATTCTGTCCTCAGTTTATCGATATCGGCGCTACAAGCATTCAACACATTGACAGCTGCGGTGTTATCCAGCAAGGCGAGCAGCAGGTGTTCTACGCTCATCAATTCGTGGCGTTGGGCTCTCGCATCTTTAAAGGCGAGGTTAAGCGAAACTTCTAGTTCACGACTGAGCATGGGTACGCCTCTTAGTTACAACTCATTAATCTGCGGGTTCTATTTCCGACACCAAAGGGTGTTCGTTCTCTTGAGCGTATTGATTGACCTGGGCAGACTTGGTCTCGGCAATATCCCGAGCGTAAATCCCACAGGTACCCTTACCGGTGCGATGCACGGCGAGCATGATCTGCGTTGCCTTATCACCCGTCATCCCAAAGAAAATTTGAAGCACCTCAACGACGAATTCCATAGGAGTGTAATCGTCATTGATCAAAACCACTTTCCATAACGGCGGTTTCGCCAGTTTTGGTTTCTCAGGCGCAGTAATTACCCCTAAGTTTTGATCGTCTTCAGGTTCTTGGGTGGCCTTTATAACGTCTTTAAATTCCAACACGCTTATGTCTACCATCTATCTACTAACTATGGGTCTAATTCAATTTTTTTAAAGGCTATCAGTCTTACGCAACACCACACGCTATAGCTCTGTTTAAAGGCCCTTCCCTTGGGTCGTTCACTCAAGCGCTCGCGCTTTTTCCAAGACACCTCGACCTTGTCAGGATCCAGTATGCGCTAAGCCCATAACTTTCTCCATGCCTCGACCATGCTACCCCATGCCAATCAAGGTTAATCCACGCTGACGAGGGTCAATCTTTCTCAGCTCGAGCCCTGGGGTTCCTAACCACCCTTGGGGTACGACAATTTTTACCGGTTGTGTCATGCTCGACTCCATGGGTCATGAACTGCTGCTATTTAACAAACCGTATGATGTGCTTTGCCAATTCACGGGTAAGGGGCCAACACTTGCTGACTTTATTGATCTACCGGGGTTTTATCCAGCCGGTCGATTAGATAAAGATTCCGAGGGCCTATTGATCCTAACAAATTCAGGTCGCTTACAAGCTCGCATCAGCGAACCTAAGGAAAAAATGCCAAAACGCTATTGGGTCCAGACTGAGGGCATCTGTTCAGATTCCGCCATAAAAGCCCTTGCAAACGGCGTCACGCTCAGAGATGGCCTTACTCGACCTGCGAAAGTACGCAGAATCGACCAGCCACTGCCAAAACGCAATCCCGACATCCGGTCTCGCCCAGGGCAGCCAACTGGTTGGCTCGAGGTAACCCTATTTGAGGGCAAAAACCGACAAGTCAGAAGGATGACGGCAGCCGTGGGCTTCCCAACCCTTCGACTTTTCCGCGCAGAGATTGGCCCATTCTCAGCGAATGGTATCGAGCCTGGCACCTTCGAGAGGCGTCAAATCAATCTGCCAAGGGCTGATCATCGCCGCCAACACCGGTCCAGTCTTGAAGTTTTTCGCCATCGCTAGCCCTTGCCTCCAGCCATCGCTCGCCAGAAGCAACTTGCTCTTTCTTCCAAAAAGTCGCTTGGGTCTTAAGATAATCCATGATCATCTCACAGGCTGCAAAGGATTCGCCTCGATGCATCGCAGCGACCGCGACCAAAACAATATTGTCCCCGGTTTCCAGCGCCCCTATACGATGAATCACTTCCACACCTGCCAACGGCCAGCGGCTTTGAGCATCGTCTAAAATCCGATTGAGTTGCGCTTCGGTCATACCGGGATAATGTTCCAGAAACAGTCCTCCTACCGATTCTGCAAGATTGGTGTCTCTAACTGCGCCAATAAAAAAGCAAAGACCCCCAGAGGACGGGCATTGATGCTTTAAGCGCGTCAGCACTGCATCTAGACTAAAATCCTCCTGTTGGATGGAAATATGCCGGTACACTTTACCCTCCTGTCACTGGCGGAAAAAATGCCACCTCTGACGCTTCTTCAACCAAGGTGTCATCTGCGGCCATTTCCTTGTCCACCGCTGCTAGCAACGGCGTTTTTTCTGACAGCACGGCAAGGCTTGTGCCATCAGGCCCCTGCAGACGATGTTTAAGTGCTCCGATTGTGATCGGAGTTTCGAGCGCAATCTCAATAGCATCTGTTCCCATCGTTTCTCGAAGCCCTGCAAAGAACAATACTTTCATGAATCTGCAACCCACTCTCCGGAACGCCCGCCGCGTTTCTGCAACAAGCGGACAGCGCCTATTTCCATACTTTTATCCACGGCCTTACACATATCGTAGATAGTTAATGCTGCTACCGACACTGCCGTCAGGGCCTCCATCTCCACTCCTGTGTTGCCAGTTAACTTACACTCTGCTTCGATCAAAACCGCTGATTGATCTTCATCGAGGGTGAATCTCAGTTCTATGCCGGTTAAAGCCAGGGGATGACACAAAGGAATTAAATCAGCGGTTTTCTTGGCTGCTTGAATGCCTGCTATTTTTGCTACTGTTAAAACATCCCCCTTTTTGTGGGTAACAGCTTGAATTTTTTCCAGGGTTTCCGGTGTCATGCAGATGCGTCCAGCAGCAGTGGCAGTTCGGAAGGTCTCGGCTTTTGCGCTGACATCGACCATCGTAGCCTGGCCATCCGCATCAATGTGCGTCAGATTATTTTCAGGCATAATAGCTTTTCCTTTTTTAAGCGATTGGAGGCAGCTTGAGCTGGCCACCCCATGTTACCGTTGCTGCCATTGTACATCGGAATGATCGCTTCCTCATGGTGGAGGAACTATCCGACGGGCAGCGCGTGATCAATCAGCCCGCCGGCCATCTAGAGCCCAACGAATCGCTCACGGATGCGCTTATTCGAGAAGTGCTAGAAGAGACTGGCTATATTGTGAGGCCAACCTACTTGGTCGGACTTTATCAATTCCAATCCCCTAGCGAAGGCCCACTTTTTTTGAGGCTATGCTTTACGGCCGAGGTAGTATCGCAGAGCGACCGCGACCTCGACCCAGACATTCTGGCAGCAAACTGGTTCAGCGTCAGCGAAATCGCTGAAAGGCAACGTCGTAGTCCTTTAGTCGATCTTTGCCTACAGGACTATATTTCCGGCAAGCAATATCCCTTGGACCTCTATCAAAATGTTCAGACATGATGCCATACGAGCCTACCAACGGAGATCGGTATTATGCCGGATAAACCGCGGGTAATTGTCGGGCTATCCGGCGGTGTCGATTCATCGGTGAGCGCGCTTCGACTGCTCAGCGCAGGCTATCGAGTCGAAGGCCTGTTCATGAAAAACTGGGAAGAGGATGATGGCAGCGAGTACTGCACAGCAAAAGCAGATCTAGCCGATGCACAAGCTGTCGCTGACCATTTAGATATCCCCCTGCATCAGGCAAATTTTGCTGCCGAATATTGGGACAACGTCTTCGACCACTTTCTCGCCGAGTATCAAGCTAATCGAACGCCAAACCCAGATGTTCTTTGCAATCGAGAAATCAAGTTTAAAGTTTTTTTGGACTATGCCCTGCTACTTGGCGCCGAATTGATTGCAACTGGACATTACGCCCGCTTAGGCCGAGATAGTCTTGGACAAACCACTCTCCTTAAAGGCGTCGATCACAACAAAGATCAATCCTATTTTCTTCAGTCCGTGTCTGCAAAGCAGTTAAGCCAGTGTTTATTCCCTGTCGGAGATGCCACCAAGCAGGCTATTCGAGCCGAGGCTACCGCAGCTGGCCTAATCACCCATGATAAAAAGGATTCTACTGGCATTTGTTTCATCGGCGAGCGACGTTTTAAAGATTTCTTGTCGACGTATCTGCCTGCTCAGCCGGGTCCAATCTTGACCCTTGAGGGAAAGCCCCTCGGTACTCATCAGGGTCTCATGTTTCACACGCTCGGGCAGCGACAAGGCCTCGGTATTGGCGGCGTCAAAGGCGGAGACGATGCACCTTGGTACGTGGCACAAAAAGATATCGCCAACAACGCACTGATCGTCTGTCAAGGACACGACCATCCCGCTTTGCTGTGTCGTTCTGTAGTTGTCTCGCAACTGCACTGGGTTAACCGCGCGCCCGTCAAAGCTCGCCTTGCCGTCAAATTACGTTATCGGCAGGCTGATCAGACCTGCAGATTTACCTTAGCCGATGACGGCCTTAGGGCTACTGCCACCTTTGACGAACCACAGCGTGCAGCCACACCTGGCCAATGGGCATGTTTTTATGACGGCGACATTTGTCTTGGCGGCGGGGTGATCGAATCTAGTGAAGGGTGGTCAGCATGACATTAATTCAGGGGAGAACCCTTGCCTTAGCGGGACTCGTTCAATCTTCTGGTCTTGCACTGCAAATTGCGCAAAAAGGCTTGTCGAGCCAAGACGCTTTAGTCGCGGTTCGAGAATCGCTCTTTCAGTTTGATGCCAATAGTCCATTTGATATCTATCAGCAGGGTGATGGCCTACGACTTGGTAAGCAAACGCTAGCACGGTTGCTGGGTGAACCCGGGAGAGAGGATCAAGCAATCATCGCCCTAGCCTATCAGGTATTATCACTGGCAAAACGATTCAATCGATCGGCATCAACTCAAAGACAGGTGGGCGCGGATCTGCACAGCGGTCTTGAGGCCGTCCAGTTGTTGGATGATCCTGCGGCAAGAGCGGCAACCCTAGATCAGCGCTGCGCGCTCATCTATCAATCCCAAATTCGGCCTCTAGGCCGTCAGATTATTATTCGCGGCGACCCGGGACATCTAAATCGTACGGAGAACGCCGATCGTATCCGTATGCTTCTCCTCGCTGGCGTTAGAGCAGGTGTATTGTTTTATCAGATGAAGGGAGCACGTTGGCAATTGATCTTCCACAAGCAAAAATATAAACATCAGCTCAATTTTATCTAATTGGCCCAGCGACTAGTATCCGTTCACCGAGGGAGTTACCCATGGAATTAAGCCAACTTACCGCGATCTCACCCTTGGACGGTCGTTATGGTGGAAAAACCCAAGCACTTCGCTCATCGGTCAGCGAATATGGTCTCATCCATGCCAGAGTCCGGGTCGAAATCGAATGGTTCATATTTCTGGCCACCACAGCCAGATTGCCTGAACTTTCGAAGGTCAAAGCCCCTCAAATCTCCTTATTACAAAACTGGCTAACCAATTTTGATACAAGCTATGCCGCGTCAGTCAAGACGCTGGAGGCAACCACAAATCACGATGTTAAGGCTGTGGAATACCTCATCAAAAACTTTATCGAGAGTACGCAAGACGAGGTGCTGCTCGCCAGCATTGAGTATGTACATTTTGGTTGCACATCGGAGGACATCAACAATCTTGCTCATGGCCTAATGCTGAAGACTGCAATGAAAGACGTTCTGCTGCCTGCTATGGATGAATTACGCCGTGCTATCGCAGGTCTGGCTGCGAATACCAAGAGTCAAGCCATGCTCGCTAGAACGCATGGCCAAACCGCGTCGCCTACAACCCTCGGTAAAGAACTTGCCAATGTGGTTGCCCGTCTCGACCGCCAATTGGCGCAACTACAAACGCAGCCTTTACTCGGCAAGTTAAATGGCGCGGTTGGCAACTTTAATGCCCATGCCGCTGCCTACCCGAATATTGATTGGCCCGGCCTAAGCGAACAATTTGTTACCCAGATTGGACTCACTTGGAACCCCATGACAACCCAAATCGAACCTCACGACTACATGGCGGAGCTATTCCAAAACCTGGGGCGACTCAACACTATTTTGATTGATTTTAATCGGGATATTTGGAGCTATATTTCGATTGGCTATTTCAAACAGCGCGCAGTTCCTGGTGAAACGGGCTCTTCTACAATGCCCCATAAGGTCAATCCTATCGACTTTGAAAATTCCGAAGGTAACTTAGGCATTGCTAATGCTATTCTGCACCATCTGGCCGAGAAGCTGCCGATTTCTCGATGGCAGCGCGACCTCACCGACTCTACGGTCCTTAGAAACCTAGGGAGTGGTCTAGCCTATAGTTTGATCGCTTATCAATCGACGCTTAAAGGACTGGGAAAACTAGAACTCAATCGCGCCGCCCTTGCTGCCGACCTTAACGGTGCATGGGAGGTCCTGGGCGAGGCAGCCCAAACCATCATGCGGACACAGGGCACTGACAATCCCTATGAAGTGATTAAAACACTCACCCGAGGTCAAGGGATCGATGCGGCAGGCTGGCAATCACTTGTGAATTCTCTAGTGCTACCGGATGCTACCCAAAAAATGCTCTTATCTTTGACGCCAGAAGCGTACACAGGGCTCGCGCAGCAGTTGGCAGAGCAATTTCTTAATGCAAACGATGACATCCCTTAAACTCCGCGACGTTAGTATTCGTGCTATTGAATGGTCGGTCGGCAAACCCGCGCTCACCGCACTGCGGACAGAGGTTTTCATTGTTGAACAGAACGTACCGGAGGAGGAGGAATGGGACCAACTCGATGGCGTCAGCTGGCATTTCTTGGCGGATCTACCTGCAGAGCATGCTGTAGGATGCGTTCGTCTAACCCCTAAAGGGCAAATTTCTCGACTCGCGGTAAAAGCTCCATTTCGCAAGCAAGGTATTGCCGACGCGCTCATGACGACCATCATGCAATTCGGTGCGGAGCGCTTCGACACACTGTTTTTGCATGCTCAACTACCTGTCATCACCTTTTATGAGCGCTTGGGCTTTGTCGTTTCGGGAGAGGAATTTGAAGACGCTGGCATTATGCACCGTCCCATGCGTTGGCAGGCGCCCATTGCAGGCGAGTGGCAAAACCAAAGGCGCCTAGACCAGAGGGCTTTAATGAGCCCCGATCTAGGCATTGAAGAAATCAGTAGAGCGACCTTTGAACAGGTGTCAGATGACAGCTCAGACTCGTCTCCGAGGCCTACCCAGGGTTCGACAACGCCACAGGCAGAAGGCAATACAGAATATTTTAGAGCCATTCAAAATCAAACCACCATCGCGATAGCTGAGGTACGTCATGGCAGCGACATTAGACGCTTGAGGCCCGTTGACACTCACTCCAATGAAGCCCTGCTCGCTTTAATCAATGCCATCAAAAGCAAAGCCATTCGCTATGGAAGCCGTGCCCTCCGACTCGTTGACTTTGCGTGGCACTCAGATTCTGCGGCTTGGCTGGGTTTTGAACCAGAGGGTGATGGCTTGAGCCTTAACATTGCCGTTCCCGATCAGATCCCTTTCGCCGAACCCAGTTTTGATCCAG
>Ga0181557_1000513_pt1 | contig 49073 bp, 55 predicted proteins | sample 011ome_23_FD_148632 | JGI IMG/M metagenome (GOLD analysis project Ga0181557, IMG submission 148632) | Coastal salt marsh microbial communities from the Groves Creek Marsh, Skidaway Island, Georgia - 011506CT metaG (spades assembly) | ecosystem: Environmental > Aquatic > Marine > Intertidal zone...
ATACGCTCAAGAGCAGCCTTGTGTGCCGCCACTGACTTGATTTGACCATCTTTGGAATCCAACATGAGATCCTTGGCGCGAAGGCCTCCTGTGGTCTTTTCAGCGGTCCCGTGGAAAACTTCAGCGCGACTTCCGAATAACTTTGACATCTTTTTATATATTAGGCTCGGAATATTTTCTTGATGTCCAAGATTGAAATCTTGTCGTTGGTTCTCTTGACTGGGATTTGGTTTTCAATTCTCTCGTCATTGAGAACCTTGGAGCACACAATAGATTTGTGACCCTGGAGGGCAAGGATCTCCTCCTCCACGGAGATAAATGTATCTGACTCCCTGTAGATGAGCTTTTTCACATACACTGCTTTAGTTTGTCCCGTTCGGTGCGCTCTACCAATAGCTTGGAGTTCTGTCGCGGGGTTCCATGAAGGACCGGTAATATAAACGCGTGTTGCCTCTTGGAGGTTGAGTCCCTGACCTCCACTTTTCACTTGAATAATAAATACCGCACCTGGTGGTGCCTTTTTAAACGCGTTGACTTGATTGTCTCTCTCCTCCTTGGGGACTGAACCATCAATCCTAAAAGTTGGACACTCCATGTTCTGTTGAATGTAGTCCATTTCACCCCTGAATTGACAGAAGACGAGGGTCTTTTCGTCCGGGTGAGACTTAATCATACGAAAGAGGGTCTCCATCTTGTTTGATCTCCCAATCCACTGCTCGGGTTGCGTCTGATTCTGTTTCGCGATCCCATCCAAGTACATTTGTGGCCAGATCATCACCTGTCGCGTTCGAAGGAGACACTCCAAAATCAACATATTCTTTGCATTGTTACTCACCGCATGCTTGAATGCGTCTTTAATTGTATCTTGGGCATCTTGGAATACAAACTCATACAATCGTCTCTCGTCGGGAAACATCTCAAGTTCCACATTCTCAAAGTGGCACGGTGGAAGTTCCAATCGTGTATTGATCTTTGCCAAGTCATCCTTGGTTCGTCGAAGGATATAGATATCTTTAATTTTGTTAGTCATGCCTTGAACGAGAGACTTTTCAATACCAAGGAATGCACAGAGAGATACAAAGTCGTTCATAGAGTTGAACACAGGTGTACCAGTAACAATCCATTTGATATCAGTTTTGAGACGACATACACTCTTGAAGAGTCTTGACGACTTGTTCCGAATTTCGTGAGCTTCATCCAAAATGATGCGATTCCAAGTATGTGTATGGATTGGTGTATCTTCGGGAGTTGAGAGGAGCGAGTAGGGCATTATAACGATGTCCGCCTCTTTGAGGTGTCTCTTTGGTCCATCAAAGATGTGGACGGAAAGTTGTGGAGCAAACTTCTTGATTTCATTCACCCATTGAGTGATAATAGATTTGGGTACGACGATGAGAGTACGTCTTTGGGGGTTACCAAGCATTGTGGAAACCATTTGTACAGTCTTACCCAGACCCATTTCGTCACATAGGAACCCACCCTTGGGACCAGATGTCTGATTTTCCATAGTAAGCATCCACAAAACACCCTCTCGCTGATAGGGTGCAAAGAGGCGTCCATTAAGACGATCCTTGGCGTGGTTATATTGTTCTTCAATCTTCATGGTAGGGATCTTCGTCAGAAAGGGCTGTAATTTCACACTTAGGTGGTTCAACTTCCTTTTTCTTGCGCGTCTTCTTCTCCTTGGGTTTAGGCAACTCGTCTAAGTGTTCTCTATAGTATAGAACCTTATCCCAAAACTCCTTCATGACTGGAAGATATGTATTCCACCATTCGCGATCCCGTTTGACATTAACAACCACAAACTCCTCTGGACGAGGCCAATTTGTCTCCGCAGGCTTGTATTGAATAAAATCTGCTTCTTCCAGATCCAAAATCTCCATACACAATTGCAATTGGGGCATGTAATGCTCTGGAACGCATGCTTCAATTTTACGAGACATCGGACACTTGATTTCTACAAGTTTCCCCGATTCAGAGACACCATCGGGTGATCCACCGAGCCAGTTATAAAGTGGGTGGGGACAGAGTCCAATTTCATGGACGACTTCGCCATGTCTCTCTTCATAGAGAATACGAGCCTCATCTTCGTATTTCTCACCGTGTCTCGTGGCTTCATTACCAAAGAACTTCTCACCGAGACCACATTTTTTAAGGAGGAGGCCTTCGGGAGTTTCATATTTATTCTTCCCGATTGCTGTAGCGGCATCTGAAGCTGTAAGCATGTTGCCACGAAGAGCAAGCCATTCTTCAGACTTTTGAGCCGCATATTCCCGTTCAATCAGAGCTTTGACGTTGGGATGCATATTAATGTATTATTGTTGGTAGTTTTTAAGTTGTTCAAAGAACGCTCGAGCTGCTAACTGTTCAGCTTGCTTCTTACTCTTTGCATGTCCTCTACCCATAAACTGCTCATTCACGTAGACATCCACGTAAAAAATGCCATCGTGGTGACTCACAATGCGGTAATCTGGGAGTGGGAGATTCATAATTTGTGTATAACGCATCATATGATCTTTAAAGTTATCATCAATCATAATGGCATTTAAATTGACATATTTGGGATTCGTATAGATTCTAAGAACGAATTCTTTCGCATGGAGCAGACCCAAGTCCATGTAGATGGCACCGACGAGAGCTTCAAAAACATCCTCGAGGATCTTTGGATTGTTATTCCACCCATTCCTCATACCCTTCTCATCCATGAGAACTAGATCGTTGAGACCCATCTTGAGAGCAATCGCAGCCAAGGTTTCGGAACGAACGAGTTTTGTACGAGCTTTTGTGAGAAATCCCTCTTGTCTCTCTTCATATCTATCAAAGAGGAACTTGGTAATGATAAAACCTAATACAGAGTCACCCATAAACTCGAGGGTTTCGAAGGATTCGGTGAATTGTTCATATTCTTTGAGGGCGGATTTGTGAGTAAAAGCTTTTTGATACAAAGATAGATTCTTGATCTTTGTACCAACAAGTTGTTCGATTTGTTCTTTGTCGACAAACATTGTTAGTGAGTTATTCAACAGTAGCGGTATTTGTTTAAGCCTTCTTAACATAGTGTGGGGACAAGTACTTTTGGAGGTTAAGGTACGTGACCTGCACATCAGCTGGGGGTTGCAACAATTCCTTGAGCGTATCATCCAAGATGAGTTGGCGACCGTTTTCTGGGTGCTTGAGTCCCTTTTCAGTGATGTATTTATTAATAGACTTGGTTACTTCGGATCGGGAGATGAGTTCACCTTCTTGGATGCCCAAGAACGCACGAAGCTTTGGGGAAACTTCTTGCTTGCGGTTGAAGCCATTGTTTTCAGCCCGAGCCTTCGCTTTCTCACCAGTTGGGTCCTCTTGGGTGTTCTTAATCTTACGAATAATCTTGGTAAGGGACTTAACATCGGCGCGGAGGGCAGCAATTTCAGCTTGGATCGTTTCAAGAGACATGTCTATATTATACCTTCTACTGTCATCAAATCTTTAAGTCCTGTACACGAGGAATAAGACACTGAGTGCTACCAGTATGAATAGGTGGTAATTTATCTCCTTTTCTTTTTTAAAACGGGTTATAATTTTAAAAGGTTCCCTGGGGGAAATGTTGGGTGTTTCACCAGGGCATCCACCTGCGCAACACGCTGGGGTACACGCTTCAATATATGCACCCCGTTGAACACCACAGAATTGATTCTTTTTAGGGGATGAAACATCAGAGTATGCATAGCACCTACATTCGTCGATGACGTCGCACTTCATTTATTATATCAAGATATAATAATGGACACGGAAATATATTCAGAGGCGGTCATCAAGCGGTTCATGAAAAAGAATTTGTTCTTCAATGACCCAGTTCTTGAAAAATATTACGAAGATGGTAACCTTTCGGCTTTCAGGAAACGAGTACACCGCATGCACAAAAAGGAAAGTTTTGAAAAGATGGTATACGCGTATGTGACTGATACAATCCGTGACGTTATTCTCAAGACAATCGGTGATCTCTCCGAGTTTACCAAACCTATGGGTGACATCATTATCTCAGGTGGTGAAGCGTTCAACATGTATCTCGACAGAGCTGATCGACTCATCTCAAGTGATATAGATACAAAGTTCATTCCACGATTCAAATACGATGACAAGTATTTTGGTAAACTCCAAGCGATAAAGTTGTTGGTGTGGAACAAGTTGGGTGAGACTGCCAAACATATTAACACAAAGGTCAAACAGCGACTCTCTCGACCAAATAAACTTACCAGATTTATGGGTTTGGGGTTCTCTGAGACTGGCCCATATGTGACTAGACGCTACACACTCATCAAAAAGAAGAAGTCTAGTAGTGGTCGCGAACCCACGCGTGGTGATATTTTTATTGACGTTGAATTATTTGCGCTCGATCTTAACGTAAGGTACTTTTCAATACAAAAGGGTACAATAAATCAGGAAATAGTTGGGGGTATCTTGGACATGCCTTTTATGCGCCCAGGTGAGTTTGGATATGAAGTCGTCCAGTCCAAGAAGCAAGGTATCACATACAAAAATAAAGATACAAATGTGATGGTTCACGATAAGCGTGTCTATGTCGCGGGGAAGCGCTTCCTTTTGGATGACGTTTTTCTCATGCAGAAACTCGGTCTTCGCCCCGAGAAAAAAGAGAAAGATCGCCAACGTATGTACAAACTGTCTAAAATGATTTTGAAGACTTCTAAAATTAGTCCAACTGATAGTATAAATACAATATACAACCTGACGTATAATAAGATCAAGAGTCATCGGGTATTGCCCCGTCGCGAGGGAAGTGTAAAAATGTCACTTGCCATGAAGGTCAACCCACAAAGTTATAATGAATACACAACCAAACCCAAAGCTGAACGATTGGCAAAGCAAATCGTCTATGGTGTCAAGGCATCCCTCCCAAGTATACATATTCCAGGGTATTCGAAAACGCATGGTGGACAGCGATTTGATGTGAATAAACAGGAATGGATTCGCAATACCTCGAAGTCATATGTTCGAAATGAATACAATTTTAGACCAAATGTAGGTGGGAATATACCAAACGACATCAACACGGCTCGTATATTATATGGTTATAAGCCTATTCGCGATTCATGGGTGCCAAAGGCAATCATACGGAAAGCATCACAGATACCGTTTGTTGGTTTAAAGAATTGAGACGAGACCTGTATATAACATGTTGTACAACACCCCAGCTAAAGGTGACGATGGTCTTTACATTGTAAAAGCACTCAATGACGAAAAGCGAAAATGCTTTGTGCAATTGAACCAAGTAAAGGTTGCCGATGTATCAGGCGACATCAGCTTCGAACTTACATCCGACCGAAATCGCGAGAAGATTCAACACATTGATACTCTCAATCTTGAGGCTGCTCGTGAAAATTCGGCGACGTGGTTTGGCAAGGAATTGTCTGAAGAGGTCATCCAAAACGCGTATACTCCAAGTATCGTAAATGATCAGATTACAGGCGACCGAATTCCAGTAACCAAGGTGTTTAATGCCGACCAGGAAATGATTGACTTTGAGATGATCAAGCAAAACAAGAAGTGTAATATCATTCTTGAATTTGCCGGACTCTGGTTTGCCAAGAAGGCCTTTGGTCCTGCTTGGAATATTGTCCAGGTCAGAGTGTTCGATGACCCGGTCATTGACACTTACCCAGAAGACTATGCCTTCGCCGATGACGATGAGGAATAAAAAAATTGTTGATCATATATAAAAGATGATGAAGGGTCGTACTCAAAACCTCATGATGGTTGCCGCGGTTGGCTTTTTGGTCTATTTGCTTTTCACTATGAACAACAAGTCAGGCTACACAATTGATGAATATGAATATGCGCCATATGAATTGGCTGCGGGCCCAGCCGCTCAGGTCGGTGCGAGCACCGGCGCTTGTGGTGGTATGAATGGGGGTGTTGGCTTGGCCTCCTCTCTTCTCCCACGTGAAGTTGCGTCTCAGGAGGATTTCGGTGAGTTTGCACCAGAAGATATCCTCGCGGGTCAAAACTTCCTTGAACCACGCAAGCAAATTGGTTTCCCAGAAACCATTGGTGGTGCCTTGCGTAACGCGAACCAACAAATCCGCGCGGATCCACCAAACCCAAAGGGTGGTTTTGTCTGGAATAACTCCACGATTGTGCAGGATACCATGCAACGCGATTTGTGCTAATTCGCTTAAAGATTAGATAGTAGTGTTATATATATACAATGTCAGTACCTAATGAACTCTCTGCGAGCGTTGCCAAGCTTGTAGAGCTCTCAAAGCAACTTTCTGAAGCAAAATCTGATATCAAGATTCTCAATCAAGAGGAAAAGAGACTCAAGGAGTCTGTGAAGAAGCATATGATTGACCAGGGCATTGATACCATTAACCTCAGGAAAGGTAAGATTAGTATTCGTAAGTCTGTGCGAAAGGGTAGCATGAATAAGGATGCTATCCGCGAGGGACTTCTCAAGTTTTTCGGTGGTGATGAGGCCAAGGTTGAGGGCGCCCTAAACGCGATCCAGGATAACCTTAAAGTAAAGGAATCAACTTCGATTTCGTTAACTGGGATAAAAGAGAAAGTCCAAGAAGAAGATAAGTAATACCAATGGTTTGGAGTCAGTACGTATACGAAGCGACTGCGGGATACGATGTTATCCCAAGTGACGAGGAGGAGGTTGATGATGAACTTCATCTCAGTATTGAGGATTGGCAAATCAAGTACTCAGGTGAACTATGGGCGCTGTGGGATTTAATTCAAGGTCTTCTCAGAGATGCATACTTGGAACACTCACTTTTGACCGAATGTGATTTTTCAGATTTTGCGGAGTTCTGTTATAACGAACAGTATGATGACTGCGATTACGTGTGGATTCCGTATGAACACCACCTCTCTTATATCTGGCGTCACGTCCAAGATTACATAGATGATGTAGGTATGTCAACCGAAATTATGGTTGGCGCAACATTCGACCATTGGGTTAGATTCGTAGCAGATCACACTGGTGAAAAATATGTAACAGTATATTAACAATGCTCCCCGATATTACCGCCCAAAAAGTTGCTATTCCAGCGTCCCTTTTTTTCGCACTCAGCCCGGGTGTTCTCTTGACCACCGACGGGCGCAAACTCAAGTTCCTCAATGGGCAGACCTCTCAAATGGCCACTATGTTTCACGCGCTTGTGTTCTTCCTCGTGTACAGTCTTATCGCCAAGGCGATGGGTCTCGTACTCACGAAGACCGATTTGATTGTGACGACCGGACTCTTCTTGGCGCTCAGTCCAGGTCTCCTCTTGACAATCCCCCCAGGTTCTGGCGGGGTTCTCCGATCCGGTCAAACCAGTGTGCAAGCTGCGTTGACACACGCGATTGTGTTCGCGGTTGTGTTCGCGCTTTTGCGACGTCAATTTCCTCAATTCTATTAAGTAGGAGAATGAAGTACCTTATTTTAGGTCCAGCATCCATGGGTATATATTCTATGATCGGGACTCTAAAAGCACTTGAATCCCAACTTGTTGATGTCGAGGAAATATCTGGGTCATCCGCGGGTTCAATCCTAGCTCTTATGTTAGCACTGGGGATGTCTATTGATGAAATATTAAATATCTCATTGTCGTTGAATATCCCCGAGTTTGTTAAATTACGCATAGGCTCCTTCTTTAACAAATTTGGTTTTGTAGATTTGGAACCCATTCGGGATAAACTCGTTGAAGTGTGTGGGTGTGACCCAACATTTGAAGAACTGGATATGAAAATATATATTTCCGCGTATTGTTTAAATTCTTCAACAACTGAATATTTCTCAAAAGATACACACCCCAAAATGAAAGTAATCGATGCGGTGTGTATGAGTATAGCTATACCTCTTATATTTTCATGTGGTAAATATGACGGCAAGACATACGTCGACGGTGGAACACAGGAACAATACCCAATGACACCATTCCTAGCTAAAAAACCATACCAAGTCACGTGTATTAAGTTGAAAATGGATCGAGTATATCAAGAAAATATAAATAACCCAAAACAATTTGTGGAGTCTCTTATACGTTCCACACTCGAAAATAGAGTACAGTATGAAACAAAAATAAATGTAATAGACGTTGATGTGGGCGCCACAAATATATTTGATTTTAGTATCGATTATGAAAATAAGCTTAAATTGTATAACATTGGATTTTTAACTATATAAAGACGTACTAAGTTAATTATATATGGAATGTCCAAACTTCGCTGTCTGTCACAAAAAGAAGGACCCGAGACTAAAAGTGTGTAGTTCTTGTTTTTGGAGATTCAAAAATGAAATCTTAGAGTTTGAAGAGTGTGAGTGTGTCGCATGTCATGAGATACGAGATTGTGTAAAGTTTAGGAAATGTATACACTTTGTATGCCTCACGTGTTTTGAGCGACGTATACAATGTACGATGTGTACTTAAAGATGCTGGTACATCTCTGAATAATGGATGAGTACACACAATTTGTACTCAATGAAGCCAAATATCATATGGATATTGCGCGAGAACTTTTAACCGAGGGTATCAAAGATCCTGAGAAGCACTACAGAGAAACAAAGAAGTTTCACGCCACATTGGCAAAGTTATTTCCATTTATGGTTCTATTACAATCTTACGAACCTCCACTTCCCGATGAGGAAACGGAGGATAATTTATCAGATACGCAGTCTTCAGTGACATCAGACGAAGATAGTTATGCGCCTGCAACTCCGCCGCATCATTGAGTGTCTTAATTGTTTTGAACTCGAGAACAGTTTCATTATTTACGATAATGTCCGCTCTCAAGTTACCAATGACGTGTCCCTCAAATGGAATGGGGACAATACGCTCAGATTCATACGGGATACCTTCACGTCTTAGAAGGACTTCCATCGCGTTATGGTATACTCTCTCGCTGTACCCAGCTCCCAGTTGAGAATATATCTGCTCAGCTAATGCTCGTACGTCAATCATAGTCAAACTACGATGCTTTCTTTTAATCTAATGATGCACACAACTTTTCAGAGACAAATGTAATTACAGGGACAGAAACTGCATTACCCGCTAATTTGTACAGAGCTGAATCAGAAAGATTTGGTAGCTTGTAATCCGTTGGAAATCCTTGTAGATTAAAACATTCACGAGGTGTGAGTTTTCGTATACCCACATTATCCTTTATGATGGGGACGTTATGCCCACCGCTACCCATGTTTGCGGTAAGGGTTGGACAACAGTTACTTTTATTTTCACGAACATAGTATCGTCTATATTGATAGATGACATTGTCACTTATATTTTTGTGTACGTTAGACTGAATCATATCAAACACTTTGTACTTGTCGGAATAATAATATTTATCTGGGATATCAGATTCAATGAAGTCTGATATATTACCCTTTTGAATGGTAGGTACATCGAAATTAAATCGATCATAAGATTCCTTGTCTCTAAAACCAACCATGTATATACGCTCTCTGTGTTGAGGAACGCATGAAACTTTTGAAGTATCCAGAATCGCATACTTGATGAAATAACCACACTCTTGGAGAGCATCTTGAATTATCTTAAATGTATTACCCTTGTCGTGAGATGTTAAGTTTTTTACGTTTTCTAGAATTATATTTTGGGGTTTGTGATATTTCAAAATCTCAATTATTTTCCAAAAAACATTTGATCTCGAGTCTTCAAAACCCTTTTGATCCCCCGCAATACTGAATGGCTGACATGGAAACCCACCGCATAATAAATCGTGTTCTGGTATCTCAGTCACAGGTATATCATTCAGATCACCCAATCTAAATGGACTTTCATGATTCATTGTATATATACCCTTTGATGACGTGTCGAAATCATTCGCAAATACACATTCATATTTACCAGTGTTTTCAAGTGCGCGCGTAAATGCACCAGTTCCAGCAAACAAATCAATAAAGCGTCGTTTCATTTAATACAAATGCTACCTACTTTTTAAGCAAGTCTCGTATGTCACCTGACCACAAGAGCTTACAATTCTCCCCTAGTTGAGTCCGGAGTTCACCGAATGACAATCGTGGGCGACGCCCCTCTTCACACTGATGCGCAAACGTCTGTGATTTATTGAGTTGAAGCACGCTCCACTCAGAAGAGTCATTTTTCATTGGGATTTCGTATAATGCAAAATTATAACCTATATAGTCACATGCGTCGAGAATAAGTAACACGTCCCATGCTTCTTTCGGACCAAAACTGATTGGACCGTCAGAAGTAAAACACTTGATTTCTACCCTCGTCATAGTATTCTCATCTGGTTTTATATGTAGCTTGACTTTGGTCTTCAGAGATTTAGTAGATACACAGATCCGTGATGCGGGTATATGTGCGTCACCACTGACGTTTTTTACACCTTTACTCCACACTAAAGACTCATAACGTGGAATCTGACGCGCTATGAGTATTGAAAGACATTCGGATAACTCCTGTGGCATATTTTGGTTCCGGCTTCCGGGAATAATTTTTTTGAAATCAGCATTGAAGTTTTTCCATAGGTCAAGTCCTTGTATACCGTCTTCCAAGGATATCATGTATAATGTTGATTGTTTTGTCAACTTAGGTTACAAATAATCTCAACCTATACTATATGACCACATACGCCCAGCCCACCTGTGAATTTGTGTACCGTGTGTCGTCTCTCGAAAAAGTCGTCGATGGTGACACCATTGATGTCACCCTTGACCTTGGATTTGATGTCTGTACCCGTCAGCGTGTACGTCTTCTAGGTATCGATACCCCCGAGTCACGTACATCAGATGCGGAAGAGAAGAAGTATGGTCTCCTCTCCAAGGCGAAACTTAAGGAGTGGTGTATGAAGGCCGTGGCGTCGGAGAAGGATGATATTGAGATTGAACTGAGATGTCCAGAAAAGGATTCTCGTGGTAAGTTTGGGCGCATCCTCGCAGAGGTCTGGGTCTCCGAGGGTGGTCAATGGACGAATGTAAATAAATGGATGTGTGACGAGGGATATGCTGTTCCATATATCGGCCAAAACAAGAAGGATGTTGAAGACCTTCACATGATAAATAGACAACGTGTTGCTGATCAATTATAAGGGTACTTGTGCACCCACAAATTACAAATCCACTTTTCACCAGACTTTACAGGGCGACCCCCGTGTAAAGCCTTGGACGTTTTTAACTCGTAGTTGTCCAATGTATGAAAAAAGAGAGCATCCCCAGCTTTCAACTTGTACTTCTTCTTCAAATTGGGAAATTCGGTCTCACCTTCTTCATAGTCATCGTTGAGTGCTAATATAATTGTATACATTCGTTTGTTTCCCTTCATGTCATCAAAGGTATCTTGGTGTGGTTTATAATGACCACCTTGTTTGTATCGAAGAACTTGGAGACTTTCACAATTTCCAAGTGGTCTGTCAGTGAGTGATACACATCTTTCAGCCACCCGTCTTACGATTGGATCATCCAATTCAAGCCATGCGGTTTCACTGACACGTATGTCTCGGTTGACCTTTCCATCGACTGCGATAGTTGAGATATTCAACTTCTTTTCAGCCTTCTTCATGATGTGATTTCTTTCGTCACTGGATAAAAAATCAGGTATAACACGTGGTTCCTGGTACCGTGGTACTAAGTATATGACCAATAATGCGAGACATAATACAAGTAACATCATCTTAATCTTAGTACACATTAATTTTTTTGGGTAGTATACAATTGTATCTTTTTCGGATTGTATCCATTACCGTGTTCCCATACTCAATCAATTTTAAACCAACATCTATTATTTCATCTTTTCTCTCTGGCTCAACGAGATATTGTCTAAGGAGATCTCCACCAGTATCTATGAGCATTCTATAAATATTATTGATGTCTCGATGTCTCTCCCTTTGTTTATCTCGTCGCTGTAATTCTTTCCGCATATTTACTTCATTAAGTTCATTAAGCATATAAGCTACGCGAAGATATTGATTGTCCCCGTCATATATATCGCCATATCTGTATATGAGGTCTCGGTCGAGATGATATACGACCATTGCAAATCGCATGACATCATCTGGAACGTGGGCTTCCCTCAATTCCCTAAATGTTGGAACTCCACCACATGGAATGTCTCCATGTTCCCTCGATGATATACGAGATCTCTTAAACTCCATATAATGTGGATTGTGTATTCGACCAGTCTCGATATGCCCCGTTCGCCAGTCAAATGCAGTGTGACAATCTGGACACCACATCTGTGCACACCCACTCAATTTATGTATCATAGTTCCACATTTTGGACACCCTTTTGTGTCTTTCTTAAGAAGCTCCATAGTCTTCACGGCATCTGGGTCACATGTGTGATCATCACACATTTGTTCGTTACACTTTTCACAGAAATGGTGGTCACAGAGACCACAAAACCAATCCTCGTTCATAAAACCTTTACATTCCTCGGTTGGACATTTACGAACAAACTTTTTGGGTTCCACACCATCAACAACTTCACCTTCACCACGAAGACGCTCAAGTTCCCGATAACTTTCCTCCATAAGCGCGCGAAACTCTACAATTTCATCCGGTAATGCTGTATTTGAAGACACCGGTACATAAATGTGATACTTTTGGTGCAGGTCTATGAGCTTGCGCCTCTGTTCATTAATGATTATGTACAGTTTTCGTATGGACCTAATTCTCTCAACTTCGGGTTGAGTCTCAGGCATTCTCGCCTTTTCCCGCTCAAAAAGGATAGTCTCTCTGTGACGACGAAGTTCGGTATTACGGAAGTATCGTGTACACCAGGTATCTACAAACTCACGATTCCACAGGTTCTTACACCCCATACAGTGGGGGTCATCCGATGTGGACAACAGATACCTTGAGGAACACGCGCGACAGCTCACTAAATCACAGAAGGGGCATTCAACCTTTTTGTGATTTATTTTGTTGAACTTTTCACAACATACATCACAATTTTCCATTACATGAAAATCGCTTTATATCTTTAATATCAAACACATGATACCCATGAGTATGTAACCCAATGTACCTTTCTTTTCTGGTTGGGGAACGGGTTCGGGTTCTGGCTCTGGCGTTGGCTCACGGATAGGTTCTGGTTCGGGTGTTGGTTCACGGATTCGTAATCGTCTGTAGAGTATAGACATTTGTATTTACATATATTTTTCTTTGACCCAGTCACGATCCTTCTTGAAAAGCTTGGACAACTTGGGGTCTGTGCGCTTGAATAGGATCATGAGTACATTAAGACGGCGGAAGAGACCAAGGGGTGGCTCACCCGCGCGGATAACCTTCGCGAGTGCGCGATGTCTCGCAAGCTCGGACTTCTCACGCACATCGGAGTATCCATGTGCACTGAGGATACCAGCGTTGCTGATTGGGATGATAACTTTGATCTTCATTTACTTTGGGTGGAGAAAAATTATCGTCGGCGCCCAGATTTGGACTTCGCACGCTGCCTCTGTTGAGCTTCTCTACGCTTACGGATATTATCCGCCTCTTTTTGTTTCAAAGACTTACCAGTTGTAGAACGATTCTTCATTGAGGTACCAAATCGATTGGCTGCCGTCATAGTTTTAATCTGACCACTAGGTCTCTTGTTGAACGTGAAACCCTTTGCGGCATCACGAGCTCTGGCATTAGAGATGACTGTCGCGGGATCATTACCACGCTCTAGTCTCTGCATAAACTCCCGACGGTTCTTTCTCTCGAGACCACTCATACCTTGGAGCATCTTCGCTGTATCACCTCTCAACTTGTCCCGCTTGGCTTTTTCTTGATCCGCCCGTTTCTTTTCCTCTTCTTCGCGACGTCTTTTGTCCTCAAGCGCCTTCTTGTCCTGCTCCGCCTTTTGCTGCTTCACACGATCCGCAGCTAAACGATTGCGTTGTAACTTATCCGCGTTGGCGATGACTTTATTAGCATTTTCACCTCGCACCACCCTATTCATAAAACGCGTTCGGTTTGCGCGCTCAAGTTTAGTCAGTGACTGAAGCTTTTGAGCAACCTCTTTGGTCGCCTTATTTTTGGTTTCACGCTTTGTCTTGATGAGTTGGTTCAACTTTTGGGTTCTATTCGCCAAATCATTTCTGTATGCCATAATGTTTTGGAGATATTGTGGTTTTTGCTTTGATGGAAGATTTGTAACTTCACTCTCAGTACGAGCCTTGAGCTTCAATTTGTCGTTCAAGAGTTTCTCAATCTTTGTGAGTTCTTTATCATCTTTGGCACCCTTAATAGCTGCCGTCCATTTCATACGCGCCTGCGCAAAGTTAGTTTCACGAGGGACATTGCGCTCAATTCTTTTGAGGAGTGGGTCTCGTTTGGTCGCATTCTTCCTCTGTTTGTTGAGAACCACGGCGTTAGCCAGAACCTTATTAGCACCATTTGTGGCGAGTCTATCCATAAATCTTTTTCGGTTCTCTCTCTCGAGGGAGGTCAAACCTTGGAGTGTGCTCGCAACATTCTTGATTTTCTGATCTCTGACCTGTTTTAAACGCGCTTCTTCAATATTTCGTCTCTTTTGAGCTTCTTCTTCTAAACGACGTTTCTCTTCTTCAATCTTCTTATTACTCTCCACCTTCCTTATGGCATTCTTCCTCTCACTATTGAGGGCTACCGCATTCGTAACAACCTTTTGAGCTCCATTCTGTGGAAGTCTATTCATAAATCTTTTGCGATTCTCGCGAGTAAGTGTTGTTAAAACTCGCAAAGACTCCGCAACGTTCTTTGTCATTTTATTCTTAGCCGCTCTCGCACTTTTTCTATTTGAACTGAGTTTTTCTGCTTCTCCAAGGACATCACTGATGGGTTCTTTTTGGAGTCTTATCTTGAAACTACCGCGTTCATTCGCTGTAATATCTGAAACCCTTTTGAGCTTTGCTTCAGCATTCCTTATCGACTTTTCAAGTGCCACTTTTTGTGCCACAGTATTCGCATTCACGAGACCCTTGATTGGTGTTACATTCACGTGAGGTACGTTGAGTTGTTTGAGGTATACATCCTTCTTGGTTTGTGGAATGGTCGCCCTTCTCACATAGTTTCGTAGAGCATCCTTGTCCTTCTCGTTGTCGGTATTCTTCGCTTTTGATACCGCGATCAAATTATCAATGAGAGCCTCACCATTTTTGAAATCGGACATATATCCTTCCATCTCTTTACTCGTGAGGTGCTTGAGACTCAATAGATGTTTTTCAAGTTTCTTTTCATCTTGAAGTCTCTTGGCTTCTGCCTCTTGGCGCTTCTTCTCCTCCTCCGCGGCTGCTTGGGCGGCGCGTTTATTCTTAGCTCCCTTGTTCAATGCATTACCCTCATTCTTTAGAGATTGAATATTGGTATTTGCGTTGGTCACCTTTTTCAATAGGATTGTTCTTTGATTCGAAGTCAAGTTATTGAGGCCATTGAGGTACACACTAAGTTCCGACTTCTTGCGTGCAAATTCATCATTACGCGACTTGAAGACTTTATTAAGTTCCTTGATTTCTCGTTTGATCACATTCATATTCGCATTGACGTCAACGCGATTGAGGAATGATTGTTTGTTGGTGTTTGGTAATCTTGTGTTTTTCATATACACACGAAGATCATCCTTCTTCGCGTTGACAGCCTTGGCATTCAGAAGTGCTTTCGCTTTGTCCGCCTCCTTCTTGAGTTTGTCTAGGGTTGAGCGCCCACCGTTGAACTTATTGAGGAGCGCCTTCCCATTGATACCCAAACCATTGATATAGTTTGAGAGTTCTTGACGTTGCGCAGCCTTTGCCTTGACAGCGGCATTTATAGAGAGCGCACGATTTCTGATGGCGTCCTTATTGGTCTTACCTGCATTATAGTTCTTGAGGAGATCACCCTTCTCCTTATTTGTGAGTTCAAGGCCATTCAGGAACACCGAGAAATCATCTCTATTCCTGGCCTCTTGTTCCTTTCTATTCTTGATGACTGCATTAAGTTCTTTGACACCTCGTTTGATTGTATTTAGGTTTGTATTGAGACCCACTGTATTCACAAATGAGTTCTTATTTGACTGTGGTATGTTAAAGTTTTTCATAAAAGTCACAAGTTCAGCCTTCTTCGTAGCGATAGTTTGTGCATTCACCAGTGCCTTTGTCTTGTCCGCGTCCTTCTTGAGACTGTTAAGTGATGATCGTCCACTATTAAACTTATTGAGGAGCGCCTTACCATTGATACCCAAACTATTGATGTAGTTTGAGAGTTCTTGGCGTTGCGCGGCCTTGGCCTTGATTGCGGTGTTCAATGCAGTTGCCCGATTCTTGAGACTGTTCAAATTCGCCACTTCACTATCAAAGTTTTTGAGAATGGCGGTTCGGTTAGCGTTCGTTATATTGAGACCATTCATATGTTGTACGAGGTTCTCTCTGTTTTCTGCCATCTTTTCCATCACCCGTTGAACGAGAATTGCATTCGCTTCGTTACTAGCATCTTTCAACGAAATTCTATCGTCGGCATTAAACTTATTGAGAACTATTTTAGTATTCGCATTGGAGAGGCCAACCTTCTGGAGATACCTTTCAACTTCCAATCGAGTGGCGATGCGCTTTTCAACGCGTCGCTGGTTTGAAAGTTGCTCAATAGTGGCTCTCAAGGATGTCAAAGTGGTATTCTTGTTCGCGTTAAACATATTGAGAATGCGTGTCTTATTTGAGGCATTCAAGTTTGTCTCATTCAGAATAGCCTCAAGCTCGCTACGATTTTGAGATCTCTTTTGAGCAATCCTCTTGTTTCTCAATTTTACAGCTTCATTTTTGAGAGCATTTACTTCCACATTTGACTTGTTGAACTTGTCCATAATTGCGTTTCTATCAGAGACATTCATATTGAGACCGTTGAGTGCGTTGTAGAGTTCGGTTCTATTACGAGCTCGTTTCTCGGCGATCCTCTTCACCTTGAGATCCTTCGCTTCATTTAACATAGAGTTTAGAGTGACATTTCGCGTGTTGAACTTATTGAGTAAAACCGTTTGGTCATTGTTGGGAAGATTCTTGATGGCGTTCGCGAGGGTGTTGCGTTCCGCACCCCTCTTCGCAACTCGCTTGAACTCCTGGACTTTGTTACCTTCAGCTTTGGCGTTGTTATATGGAAGATTCTTTTGTATGATATTCTGTTTGTTCTTATTGTTCAATAAATTGAGACCATTGAGATATTCCTTAATCTGTCTCCGAATCTCCTGACGCTCCTCTTCATTTCGCGCGTTCTTCAATTGTCTTCCTCTATTTCGGAGAGTATTGAGACTTCTTGGTTCAGCATTATAGTTCTTCAATAAGAGGTTGACATCTGGAGTATTGAGCTTCAATTCGTCCGCGAGGTACAAACTCAATGTACCTCTATTTCTCTCAATCGTCTTTGCTTCTCTCTCTCGGGCATTGTTTTGAAGTTGGTTGAGACCGGTTGTATTATCGTTGAATTGTTCCAATAACGCGTTTCGATCTGGTTGGTTGAGGTAGAGGGTATCCAATAAGTTTGAAAATCCCTTACGAGCCGTAGCCTTGCGCTTGGCATTCAAGTCTTTTTTATACGCCGCAGCATCGTTTTTTACCATCTTCAGATTTTTACCATCATCGAGATTTTTGAAGAATATTCTCTTTGAATTATTATTGAAACCCATATTTGACATGTAGTTGTTGAGATTGGCCTTCTCGGCATCTCGTCTCTCTTCAGCTCGTCTAACAGCTGTATTAGTTGCCAACTGTTTTATGGAATTCCAATTTGTAAAGTATCCACTCAATTTTGAAGTAATCTCAGTCTTGTTTTTGGGTGTGAGGTTTTGGAGAGTGTTGAGGTAATCATAAAACTCTTCTTCACTTTGAGCGTATTTTTCATTTTTTCTTGACTTGTTTATTTCTTTGGCTCTATTTGAGAGAACACCCACATTGACATTGGTGTTATCAAAGTTTTTGAGAATACCATTTATATTGTTTTGGGTGAGGTTACTCAAATTTTTGAGAACATTCACAAGTTCACCTCGTTTTTGAGCTTTCAAATTCGCGAACTTTTGGTTCGCAAACTTTATAGCTTCAACCTTGAGAGCTGCGAGATCATCTTGGTTTTTGTTGAGTTTATTGAGGAATGGTCTTTGCTCACCCGCATTGAGACCTTGTTCATTCAAGAACTGTTTTAGGTTCGCAAGTTGTCCAGCCTTGATACCAGCCTTCTTTTGAGCTTCAAAGTTTGAGGCATTCTCCATAATAGTATTCAAATTGACATTTCTATTGAAATTGTTAAAGAACTTTCGCTTCTCCCCATTGTTGAGATTGAGCTTATTGAGATGCAATCCCAACTTTGTCAAATTTTTAGCTCGCTTTTCAGCAATCTTATTTTGAAGTCTTTGATTTGCCAAATTCTTTGTAGCATTGAAGTTGAGATTTTGACTCAAGATGTTTCGTTTGTTGTTGGCATTTAGACCAAGCTTATTTATGTAGTCTGACTTCGCACGTTTGAGTGCGTTCTTCTTATTTTGAGCCTTCTTCTTGGCGATAGCATTCGCTTCATTCATCAATGACTCCAACTTTTCACTCTTCAACTTGTTCGTAAGGTTCTTTATTTCCTGGTTGGTGAGGCCAAGTTGTGACCCATGGTTTGTCAGTATGCCTGTATTGGCGTTTCTCTTTTGTTGGATGCGTGACGCGAGGATAGCATTCGCTTCTTGTTTGAGATTTGTCAAAGCAACTGTGTTATCTACATTAAACCTATTGAGAACCACCTTTTGATTTTCTGGTGACAATCCCTGAGTCTTCATATACTCCTCAAGCTCATCACGGTCTTTGGTACGTTGTGTCTCAATCAATTTTGTAACCATCATATTCAACTCACTTCGCAAGCCGTTGATGTTGACATTTTCAGCATTCAATCTACGAATGAATGCATTCTTGTTTGTGTTTGAGAGGATTGACCCCTTCACATTTGAGGTGAACTTTGCTTTATTATTGGCGAGCTTCGCATTTTGAGCGTCTTTGATCATCTTATTAACTTCGGATTGAAGTGACTTAAGATTTGCCTGGTTTGTATTGAATCGTCTCTCAATGTTGGCCTTGGTATTTTTAGGAATATTTGCAGTTTCCAAGTATTCCATCAAGGTCTTCTTGTTCGCAGCCTTTTGTTCTTGAACTCTTACATTCTTCAACTCTTGTGCGACCTTTTGAAGTGCGTTCACCGTGAGGCTATTACTGTTGTACTTATTCATCATTGTACCTCTGTCACCGTTATTGAGACCAAGGTTCACAAGGAACTTTTCAAATTGTACCCGCTCCTTTTCCTTTTGGGTGGCAACTCGTTGGTTTGAGAGTGTCTTCGCCTTGTTACGGTTCATGTCGTTGAGGAGACCTTTCTTATCCGCATTTGTGAGACCTGGGAGAGTATTGAGGTACGCGGTGTACTCCTTCTTTTTCGCATTTATAATTTCCGCGTTTCGAGTGGACTTTAGGTTTTTGGCTTGTTGTAATAACCCATTTACATTACGATTACCATTGGTAAACTTTTTCATAATGGAGTTTTTATTCATTTGGTTGAGACCAAGTTCGGTTAATCGTGCGTTGAGTTGGCTCTTCAACTCAACGTTCTTGTCATTCTTAATCTTTTGAGAAATCTTGACCGCCTTGTTCTTGAGAGCATTCATAGTCATTCGGTTCGCGTTAAAGTTACCGAGTAACTCATCACGATATTGATTTGTAATATTCAATTCTGACATAAAATTGATAAAACCCTGTTTACTATTAATCTTAACCTGTTCAACACGTTTGTTGGATAGTTGCTTGGCCCGATTACGGTTCATGGTGTTGGTCTTTGTGAGTTCAGCCTTGTCCTCATTTGTGAGACCCGGCAACTCATTGAGATACGCGCGGTACTCTCGTTTCGCCTCTTCAAGGTTTGTGGCACCCTTCTGCGCCTTTAGAGCTTTAGCCTCTTCAATCAACTTATTGACATTACGGTTACCGTTGCTAAACTTTTTCATAATGGCATTTTGATTGATCTGATTGAGACCAAGTTCACCGAGGCGAGTATTAAGTTTTGTTCGAAGATTTTCAATGTTTGCAGAACCCTTGGACTCTTGGAGCTTGAGGGCCTCAGTCTTGATTGAATTAATATTCACATTTTCATTTCTGAAACGACGCAAAAATTCATCTTTGTTTTTTTGGTTAATCCCGAGGGGTGTCAAAAATGAGAGAAGATTCTGTGCCGTCGCATTCTTCTTTTCCTCCATTCTCCTCTTGACAAGATCATCCGCCATTTTTCGCATAGTATTCACATTTGCGCTTTCAGCCACAGTTTGAACAAGAGCCTCTTTATCGGCTGCATTCAACTTATTGTAGTTTTGAAGAATCGTTCGGAACTGATCCTGTTTGTTTGAGAGTTTTTGACCCTTGACATCGGAGTTGAGTTTTCTGGCTTCTTCAATGAGAGTATTGATATTTGAACCCTCCACACGAGCCTTGTTTAAGAATAAAGTCTTGTTTACGTTACTAAGACCAGTTGTCTTCAAGAACATATTCATCTTTTCTTCGTTTGAACGTATGACATTGGCCTTCTCATCAGCCTTGATCTGTGCTTCAACTTGAATCTGCTTGAGGTCATCGGTAGCCATTCGTCGCTTGAAGGCATTCTTGTTCGTATTTGAAATGTCCAATCCATCCAAAAATGAAGCGAATTGATTTTCTTCCTGTTTAGCAGCTTCAGCTTGGGCTACAATATCCTTCCTCTTAGCCTTGCCAAGTTGTATCTGGTTAAGGAATTGTTGTTCTCTCTTGAGACCAAGTTGCTTGACTCTGGCGACAGCTAAATCAAGTGACATGTTGTTACCCGTTCGTCCAATATTTAGGATTGGTTGAGTTGGCTCAGCGACCGGTATTTCAGGTCCCTGAACGCGACCCGTATTTGAATAGTAACCCAATCCCTTCTCTCCTTTTCTAAAAACATAACCCTCTTTGGATTCCTTGAACTTATTGGTGGCAATAAAGTTCTTCTTACCAAAGAGACTCGCAAAAAATCCCTTCTTTTCAGTGGGTTGTTTCACTGCGTTTGTAGTTCCACCAAGAAACTTTGGCTTTCCACCTTTTGTAAAAAGTCCACCAGATGGGAATGTAACTTTAGAGTTCTTGGGGCGGTTCACCCGGTTGTTCGTGTTCACCCGGTTGGTGTTCACCCGGTTGTTCGTGTTCACCCGGTTGGTGTTCACCCGGTTGTTCGTGTTCACCTGGTTGGTGTTCACTTGGTTGGTGTTCACCCGGTTGTTCGTGTTCACCTGGTTGGTGTTCATCTGATTGGTGTTCACGTTCACTGCTGTGTTATTCATATTGAAATTGTTCACTGCTGTGTTGACGTTCACACTGACCCGTTTCCGTTTAGCTATTTTGACAGGTTCGTGTACTTTCATATATCTAAGTCGCTTGCCTATCGCTGTAACAATCTGAGTCTTAGTCAGGTTATCCACATTTTTCAACTCAACTTTACGAGCAATTCGCTTGAGATCTGCACGTTTTGTAGTTGAATCAAATAAACGGTCATAGTCAATCGGTCTAAGTGGTGATCTTTTGTCAACCAAATATGTCCGGTCCGAACTCATGACCAAAGGTGGAAGAGGTAATTTGCCTTCCTGTATTTCATTATATGCTTGACAAATTTCATCTTTTGTGAGTTTAATATTGACCCCAGTATTAAGCCTTATAAGCTTTCTGAGGTTTTCTATATCCGCGTCCGGGTCGCACGCGTTCATGGTATATACTAAACTGACAAAAAAGTATTATATTGTTGGTATGAATTCCCATTTAAGGTCATTGCATATATTCTTCCATATGACATCTTGCTGGTAAAGCTTTTCCTTTGATTTAAGTAACGGGAAATACTGGAGATATTCATCTTCACCCAGAAGTTCACAAAACTTATAGAGTACATAAGAATAACTTAAAAAGTTTTTTCTTTCTGAGGGGCAGTTATCATCAAAAGGTTTTTGGATATCCTTAAACATGATACGTAGTTTCTCTTCTAACATTTGTGGCATATTTGGGGCTTTTATACCGTTAAGTATGTTTGTTATATAAGGTACGTGTTCGTAATATTTATTCAACCTCAATTTCTTGAGAAGTCCTCGAATCTTCGCGTGTGTGATCTCATCTAACTTTCTAATTTTCATCTTTTTCAATTCGGATCTCAACTGTTCCATGACTTCGTCTGGTATAGTTGTCATCTCCTGTGCTTGAAATTGAGACAACCACTCATTGAAGTGATTCTCTCGTTTGTATGAATAGTTCACAATCTTCTCGGATGTCTCCTGTTCCTCTCTGTATGTTAACTCTTCACTAATGATCGAAGCTATGACTAAACCACATGAGTCACATACCAAATCACTTGTATCGTGAAAATGAAGTATGTTACTCGACGAACAATTGGTACATTGTTCCACGGTACGTTGCTTTGCTCGTGATATATTCCGATTTTCTACATCTATGAGATAATCTACAAATATATCCTTACGTTTGAGACCAACTGTCTCTTTGACTTGAAATACATTATTCCGATTTGTCTCTTCTTCAGTGTCATCCGTATATTGATTCATATAAGGCATACATTGAATCATGTAGTCTGACATTTCAGATTCGTACCTCTTTTTATTAGATGGATCAGTCTCAATAAGAGTATTCCAATAATCAATTTTATTGTTATATCTACTTAAAAAGTTTCCTTCCATTATAGTTAAGAATGTTGTTCAAACTTTTAAGTAGCGTTCTGTATTATTACAAAAAACTTGTAACACCTCGGGACTATCAAATAATTTCAGAAGAACTTGAGTACACGATTGACTATCGTAAAAAGTACGACATCGAGGATGACTTCTGGAGAGAAGAAAGTGTGGATTGGGATGGTGTGATGCACGAGTTTTACGTATTAGCAACAGGTAAGAACTTCAGGCACACAATCATTCCTCAAAATGTAGACAATATCATACTCCGAATCAAATACTGGTGTAATGGTAAAATATATAAAGTGATTACGAGTGACATCAATTTTGTACCATCAGAGCCCAAGTCTAATGATATACGGTTTAGTATCCCTTTGAGTCGTGCGTGGCTACTTGATCAAGATGATAAACCAGTGCGAGACATAACTGAAAAGGTACGAAGATACGCGGGACCGAGGAATGATTTCCATGGACAAGACGTAAAGTTGGTCGATTTTTTGTATTACACACGAAAGACACTCAAAGATGAGTATCCCAAATTATTACTTTTAAATACACTGGGTATGAAGAAACTTGTATTAACTCTCGAAGATTCTACAGCTGATCTTCGGATACCTTAGTTGCGAGATAGAACTTCAGTTCACCTAGGTTCGCAACATTGTACTGCAGAATCAAAAAACGATTACCCTCCTCCTGCATTATTTGCACAGACGCACACATACTCGTGGCCTTTGTAAATATATTGAGGTACCGTAACGAATAAATACCACCAATATCAGGTGCTTCGTCTGGGCATTCGATTTCAGTTTCTTGATTGGCAAAATCACCTTCACATTTCAGATTGAGTCTATACCCAGATCTCCTGATCTCTATATCTGTACCGATATTTGACATATCTCGACAGAGGCGTTGGAAGTCTGCGGATGGCAGTGTCGTAACACTCGTCATCACAACATTTGGTACTTCGATGCGACTTTCATTAATATCAAGAAGTTTAAGTTGAAACTTTGTACTTGACTTTTTGAGTTCACTTACAATTTCAATATCCATACACTCTTTTGAATTAATTTCAAACTTGAGTATATCATTATTTGTAATTGTTTTCAAAAGTTTGAATGTATTTGAAATATTTATACCTGCAATGATTTCTTCATCACAGTGATATTCCTCGAAGTTATCAGCCGACAGAAACATGTCAACTAGAGATGTTCGCGCGGTATCAAGTGTCACAATATACACTCCATCGGGTTGAAAGTATATGTTTACATCATTTAGAATATCCTTGAGAACTTCAAAAATAGACTTCACGGCCGAAGCCTGGATTGTAACCAATTTCATATCTATTAAATTATACACATTAGATCTTTATATCTGTTCCGTATACACAGTACCCTTTGCGACATCTCTATTTATCTTCGCTTCTAATTCTTTGGTCATCGCTGGCTGTAATGATTGACCATAGTTATCTAACGTGAACATATCACCACAATTGTCACCACCATCTAAGTTTGTCATAGAGGACATATCACCCACACCCCAGTGTTGAATCTCATCATTTGGTAATAGAGATTCTAACCAGTTTTTGATTTCGTTTCCAACGAGAATCTTGCCATTTTTTGTAAGTAGAGTGGGTACGCGTGTAATCTTGTTGCGGTACGCCGGTGGAATACCCTGGGTATTTACATTATGGTAGTGTACAAGTTGTTGAAGTTGCGCGTGATTATTAATATATTCAATAATTTCCATTGAATGCTTACACCTTGGACTGTAAACCAAAAGTGACATCTATTATCTACATGGTATTTTATAAAAAAAAATTAACGCATAATAATAAAGATGAAGTTGTATTTGATCCTCATCCTTCTTGTCATTGTTATCATGTTAACCAGACGTGAACCATTCACGGAGTCATTTGGACTTTCAGGCTACACCAAACCAACTGGTTTTATTCAGTTGGATGATCCCAGACCAGACCTCACGGGTTACTCTCAGGCTGAAGCAAAAGTGAACAACGACTTGATGCAAGAATTTGTTCTTTTGGCGAACAAGGAAATTGAAAAGCGTACAGGACTCTGTACCTACATCATTGAAACGACCAAGGTTACGATGTATAGTGGTGTTGGTAAAAACATATACGAGTGCATGTTTATGGCGGTGAAGAATAGTGGGTTTGCATATGGTGTCTCCGTCGTTGCGTCGTTTGAGGTGAAGGACTCAAATGTGCGATTGATTTCATTGCGAACTCAACCACTTGGTGTGCAAACGCCTGTTGACGTCTCACCATACACAGAGGGTGCATCCGGGAAGGAGTTTATAGACTATACACTTGTCAAGGAGGCCGCGGTTCCAAAATTGAGTGAGTTAGAAAACGCAAAAATTAAACTACAGTAAATATAATGCTCAGCATCAATGATATTACCAAAATTGATGACAAGAGAAAACAGATTCGTAAAGATATTTACACCAAAATTTACGAACAGTTTTCTCGTAAGATCAAACAATCGGTTGAACTGGGAAACAAACAGATATTTCTAATTGTGCCAACATTTCTCATGGGATATCCTACATTTGACCGTGCTGCGGCGGCACGATACGTCGCTCGACAATTTCAACTGGGTGGGTTTAAGGTTCAACTCGTGAGTGACTACGAGATTTATATAAACTGGGCCACACCCAAAACCAAAAAGGAAAAGACGACCAAAGAAGACGACACATCCGATTTTCCAAATCTCATGAACCTGAAGAAGATTGCTAACAAATACAGGAGAACTGCGTAGTAAAACTATTATTAAAAAACCCCTTAATCATAAATGGATAACCTCAACGTTTTAGTAGAAGCGAAACGTGAATATTTAGGACAATTGTGTATGATCATGTGTCCAGCTATGATTGAAGTTTTTCATAATATGTACGACGAAGCGTCGAAACTTTCCAAGGGACGCAAGGTTTTGGTGATGTACCAAAAGTTACTCAAGGAAGTTCCAAATTGGTCGAATCAAATGTCGAAGCAACATACCGATAACATTGCAGACCGTTGTGCGTGGTTCAACGACTTGCTCGCAGCTGTATTTGTGGCGTGTACAAAGATCCTGTCTGCGGTACGCCTCAAATCTGACAACAAGAAGATCTCTCTCAAGCTCCCCACGAACGAGGTATTCGTTCAGACGTGTTACAACAATATGGCGAGAGACTTGTACAAAGATCCTTACATTTTCCACGAGGAACAAAGTGAATACGTGCGTGACGAGAAGTTGACCGTGCGTATATGCGCGTGCATCGAAAACAGTGTAAAAGAGTTGATTCCAGTGCAACAAATTCTTCAAACCTACATGTCTCAAGACAGTCGTGATATTGATCTCGACTCGGAGGTTCATGACGCCGAAGACCCCGATGTATTTGAGGGTTCGGATGAAATGCCCGGTATGGAGGATTCATTCCCAGAAGAACCAGAAATGAATAACGACGTCCCACCACCTATGGATAGTATGGAGGATTTACAACCCACGGGTCTTGAAAACGAATTCAAGACTGTACCAGGTGTGCAAGCACCTGAACCCGAAGACATGTATCCACCCCCACCCAGCCAAGCGCCACCCCCACAACCTCAGGATGATGGTGTACTTTTTGGTGATGCACCAGAATACCGAGCAAAAAAAACTGCGTATAATTAAATGGAATTGTCCGACTATCTTCGCGATCCAATGAGCGCGGCTCTCATTGGTGGAGCCATCACCGCTGTATACATTCACGCAAAAGCTCAACTTAACAATGAAGGAAAATTAGAGTTAAATAAATATACCAAACCAGCCGTTCTTAATGCAATTCTCGTGTTTTTTATAGTGTCTAACGGCCTCGGGCAAAAGGAGGCCATATCAATGGAACCCTTTTAAACTTAAAGATTACACCCCCAGTATATCAAATGACCTCTGTCACGGCATTCAATGATATGCTCTCACAATTTCTTGTGGAATTGCATAAGACTTTTCCAGATGAAAAAAACATTAAGAAGTTTACAACTTCTTTCGAAGTCTTGAAGACTGCCAACCCCAGAATGGCTGTAGACACATTTATGAAAGGTGTCTCACCCTACGCCGATAAGATTTCGTCAAAGGATGATACCTTCCTCCTCGAAGAGATTGAAAAGGTTGAAATTCTCCGAGAACTCAATATCAAGAACCTTTGGTCTCAAATGAATGCAAACACAAAGGACGCCACGTGGCAGTACCTTCAAACGCTGTACATGCTTGGTACCACCATCACATCAGTCCCGGCAGAAACCCTCTCTCTGATTGAATCTATCGCAAAAGATTGCGCCGACAAAATGCAAACCGATGGTGGTGAGATTGATCAGGACGCTATGATGAAGATGATGAGTAGCATGTTTGGTGGTATGATGAAAAAATAAACCTCATCGTATATTAAATGAAGGCCTGGTTCGAAGACCCACGTGAGCTCATCAGAGCGGACAGAGTGTCTCAATTCTGGCCAAACAAAAATCAAACTCCAGAAGATAGAATAAACGCAGCCTCGCGTTTTATCATATATGCGTGTTCCATTATCTATTTGGTTAGACGTGACCCACGTATCTTTATATTGGGTGCAACTGTTTTGGGTGTTCTTTATGTTATGTACCGATCGAAGATGGTGAGAGAGATGTATGGGGGGCGCGCGATGGAGCCAACGTGTCAAATGCCGTCTTCTGATAACCCAATGGGTAATGTGTTGATCACAGATTACACGGATGCACCAAATCGTTTGGAAGCGTGTTATTACCCAACTGTGAAGCCATTTGTTCAACACCACCTCGATAATCGCGTTCCATATGATGCGGGTCGTTCTCGATCAGCTCTCCCAGCATTTCAGCGAAACGCATATGCTCGCCAATTTGTGAGTACCCCAGTCTCTAATATTCCAGGCGATCAAACAAAGTTTGCGGAATGGCTTTATGGCTCCAAGGGTGGTGCGATGTGCAAAACACACCCAGGCGCATGCAATCCAAATGCTCGTGGTGTTCAACTTGAAGCGTTTGGTGGTCTTGATTCTGCGGGTGACATCCGTGGTGGAATGTTTGGCGGTGGTAATGGCCCAGCTTAGATAATAAATATTCTCGTGTAATAATAAATGGCGTACCAACTTCAGCCTGGTTTATCGATTGTCCAAAATACTGGCGCGCTCCCATCTGTCAGAGCTACAGATGAAGTTTTTGTGTACCCTCAGCCCAGCTCACTTAACTGTGGCAGTTGCCGTCCAAACACGATGTTGTACGGTACCGCCCCATACATGGCTGGTAAGGGTTCACCAGCGAACTTTATTGATATAAGCGATCAACTCAGACCTCAAAGTACCACCAAGTTTGGCAAGAACATTGTTCAAACACACGAACGTAATTTGTTCCCACTCATGAATACGGAATGTAAGGTTCCACTACGAACCATGACGTACGAACCAACGAGTACCCGAGCTGAACTCCAGAACGGACTCTTCCAACAAAGATACGGTAATAAAAATGTTAATAAGAAATAAGAATGGCTGATCCTATTTCAGTTATCGCGGTTGCCGGATTAATTTATGCTGGTCGTACCCTAAGTGATAAATCTAAACCACCCCAAGTTGCACCCCGAGTTGTTGAACCCGGTCAGGACATTGGGTTGTCTCAAGAGCCTATGATTTACACAGAATCCATGTTTGAATCCCGTGTCCAAGTTCCAGCGAAGAGAGAAGTCGAGAGTTTCGCTGATATCGGTGTGCAACATAGAACGGGTGGTCAGGAGGTGTTATCTATGCGAGACCGTATGTACGATCAGGGTCGCATGAACAACTTGTCCCCAATTGAAAAACAGATGGTTGGTCCAGGTTTGGGTGTTGGTCCAAATGTACCAGCTGTCGGTGGTTACCAGCAAATGTTACGAATAAATCCAATTAATGTCGGTGAACACAGGCTAACGACACTCCCAGGGCGAGCCGGTCCAGCGATGGATATCACTGGTGGTCGTTCAGCGGTTGTTGGTCAATTGACCCATAATATGCCCGAAAAGACTGCATTCTTACCATCTCGCCTTCCAATGATGGCGGGTCGCGCACAGGGTATGTCAGGTGCCGTTCCCAGACAAAGTCACCAGAAGACGATGCGAACAACGAATCGTTCGGAAACTGGACACCGCGCGGATGGTTTGGGTTTCAGTGGTGCAAAGCGTTTCATTTCAGCACAATCGGTTTCCCAAGACCCAACTCGTTTCAAGGGTGATCGCAACGATGAACAATACATGTACAATAACCAGCCAGCCCCAGGTATTCACAGTTTCCATGGTGCGTATGTGAACAGCGCGGCAGCTCAAGTGACAACCAAGAATAACGAGGAGTTGATGAAGTATGGTTTCCGCCCAGAAGATCGTAGAGGTAAGGCGAACCGTATGGGTAACCCAGGTCGTATGAATGTCGCTCAAACGCGTGGTCATCTCACAACTGTGCGATCGGATACGACACGCATCGATGGTCGTGTGAACGCCGCAAATGGTGCTTGGTCTCAACAGTATCAACAAAAGCCATTCCACCAGTTCAACGCGTACAAGGGTATTGAAAATCCAAACTCCAGATCATTGGATATCGCAAAGAGACAACTCCAGAGCAACCCATTGGCACACAGCCTTTCGTAAATATACCATTTCGACTATAGACAAAAACAATCATTAAAATTATATACCCTAATTTTAATGAAGGTTCATACCCTTGATATTGATAGTAGTGAGCGTGATCCAATCATACACCCATACGCGAACAACTATGTTGTTACTTTAAGTAATCCAATTTATGACGTAACGACAATTAAGTTGATTTCTGCGCACATCCCAACACCCCAACTTCTTGTAAATACAACGAATAAAGTGTTTAGTGTCGATGGTGTGGATGTGACGCTTGATGAGACGAATTATTCATCTGGAACCGATTTGGCGACGGACCTTGATATTAAGTTGTCACCCCCAACATCAAATGTTGATTTAGTGACATTTGATGGTGATCGAAACGTTCTTATATTTTCGAATACTTCAGCTGGTACACACGACTTTACATTTGAATTCTATTCGGGAACACATGGGTACTTGAGTAATACATTACCGGTAACAACACCACATCAAATTATCGGGTTTGATTCAAATAACCAAACGTCAACGAGTAATGTTCTCACATCAGGAGCTATCAACTTGAATGGACCAAACTCCCTCGTTCTCAAACTTACGGCGGGGTCTGACAATTTTACGAAATCTGTGTATACCGTGTCGCCATTCTACACGGGTCATATTCTTCTCAACGGGTCACAATTCATAAATTACAGTGGGTCCGATGACCCAATTGTACACGAATTTCACACCGGGCCACAAAAACACATTCGAGATATTAGGGTCGAGTTTTTCTATACGAGTCATGGGCGTTTGATACCATACGATTTCAGAAATCAAGATCACATATTGAAGTTTGAAATCACATGTTCTACGGATAAATTGAAGGGATTGCCTAAAGTACCCCTCGAGGTGGTACACAAGGAACTACCACCGCCTGTAAGCATTCCTGAGTTTGAGAATCCTTATAGATGGAATGAGTATATAACTATATTTATTATAGTTCTGGTTGGTTTACTATTGTTGTATATACGACGACCAAATTATCGGGTAATCGCGAACACTGGTTGAGCTGGCTTGGACACACGGGTAGAGATACGCGCGATGGTCAAGTAGACAACGATAGACAACAACGTCGTCAAGATCGCGGTGAGCAAGTATTGGCTGCCACCGTTCTTTGGCACCTTAATGAGCTGACCAATGATCCAGCGGACAAGGTCCATCCAGGAAAGGGCCGCGGCGAAGGAGAAGCCAGCGACAATCGCGTTGAGAGATTGGGTTTCCAATTCTTGGGTGACAAGGTTCACAGTTTTGACCGCGGTGTCCATTGTAAGTTTTATATAGTATGTAAAGAAAAATTATTCGGGTAATAACTCTTCTTCATGGATCCTTTTGTATTGTTTTCGTCTGATGATTTTTGATTTTGTAAATATTTGTTCATTCTCATCTTCACTGGATGAACCGTCCTCAGAGCTACTCTCGGTATCATCCCCTGATACTTTGAATGTCTTATATTCCGAAATTGTCCATCCCTCTAGATCAGATGTGCCCATTACTATTAATAGCATTTTTTAACATCTCTTCTACCGGACTTTGTGGGACCCAACTGTCCCAATTTTCATACGATTCATTCATCTTCTGAAAGATAGGATCTTCACCTGTGTAGGGTTCAAATGGTGGACACTCGGATTCATCCACATCTTCCAGAATATCATCTTCGTCTGAGGAATCTTCGTCATATATCTCTGGAAAGAGTGATCCTGTGTTTCTACCAACGGTGTGCATGGCACAGTACTTGATCGCGTATTCCATATCTTTTCCAAGGACTGTATCTCGGCCACATGCTTTTGCATACTGTGATGCGAGTACCATACTCTGTTCGAGAACTGGCGTTAAAATACCAATAAGTGCATTTGCTTGGGCTTCTTCGTAAAGCCCAGATGATTCTCCGAATCCCGTTTTCATCATTGTACTATTAATGATTAAAAATTGTCTTGGCAATTCCCTCACGTACACGAAGGATGTTATAACTGAGCGCGTATATACGAGCTTGTCTTGAGGACGTTGCACATGGGGTCAGACTTAGGTTAAGAATTTGCTCTTTTATGATACTAAAGTTCAGTTGTCCGGTTGGATACCACTTCTCTGGTTCACATGCGAAACTATACGAATAGAATCGACGGATAAGTTGAGTCTTTGAATGATGAATAGCACCTTGTGCGGCTTTTAAAAAGACATAGTCACCTGTATCCCGTGAAATGACTTCATCACCATCAAGTGTGAGTGATAAGTAATCCAAGTTTTCGTAAAGTATAAACTTATTGTCTACAATTGCCAGTGTATTATCATAATCAAATGGGGTCACAAATCCATCTTTACGTTGAATAATAAAATACAATTCCTTGACTGGGTTTACAAATGATAACTTGAATTGACCTTCCTGAACATTTTGTGGAATATTAAAAACATTCTGTTGTATCTGGGTGATGATAAAGTCCCTTTTTGCGTGCTTTGTTTTGACTCGTTCACATGTATCGAGGAACACACACTCTGCACACAATGAAAAACTTTCAATTTTAGGTGTATACGTCAACGGCTTATATGTACCATCACTTGTGTCGACAATCAAGTCGGTGTAACTTCTCAATTTAATATGTACTTCAACTTCCTGTTTTGTTATAGCACAGAGTGGTATAGAAAGTTCTGGATTATTATAAAAGTAAAATGGTATGTCAATAAAATAGTCTTGAGATGTTGTCGCTTTTCCTAAAAACCCTATGATACTTGGGTTTGAGACTGGGGTGGCTGACGTTCGGAACGAATATTTTCCGATTAACTTTTCCAAAGTCTTTTGTTTGGTTTGAGTGACATTGTGTTCTGAATATATCTGAAGATAGTCACTTGTGATGCGTTGAACGATTACATCTCCGATGACGAGATCTACGTGTTCAATGAGTGCATGTCCAATCGATTCGATATATCCAACATTATAGGAACTGTCAAGCTTTGGCAACTTCACACTGAGCGCTACATTCCTTAAAAGGTCAGCCTGATTCTGTGATATTGTAAACTTTATAGTCTTTCCAAAGTCGGCTTCATTGTCTGGATCTAAAAATACATGTTCAACTGAAAAGTTTGAATGTTTTTTAAAACTTTCCAAGAAATGTGTATAATCTGGATCAATCGTAAAGAACCTGTCTTGGGGTCCAGATGTTTCAAGCTGAACACGGCCAGCCATTACTACTATAAGAGTCTAAAATTTTAAACCAGCTAAACCACTTCTAAAACAAAGTACATTGTAGTTGACAGCATATACACGTGTGACATTCGGGTATGTAGATTGTGCTGGATCTATTTCAACTGTAAGTAGTTTATGGGCAATACGACTCATATTCACTTGTCCAGTTGGATAATGAACTTGGGGATTCATCGAGAAACTATACATTGCGAAGTCTGATTTCAATTGCACAATACCTAGATAAGGTGCGAGTGTATTCAAAACAATCGGCGAATTGGTGTGATGTCGTAACGATTGTGCATACACTAGAGGTTTGTTGTCGAGATTAAATACAATTTTATCATTAAAACGGAGTTCCAAGTTCTTGATCGTTGTATATTCATTTGGACAATTGAATGTGGCAAAAAAATCATCTGGACGAGATGTGAAGAACATTTCTTTCACTGGATGTTTAAAGTTCAACATAACCGACTTTGTAGTCTCACCGGGTTTCATCACAAACTGTGACATCTGGAGTTGCGTGATAACATGCTCGATTGGGCGTGACATGAAGTATGCACGCTCGTCGCCTGTCACGTATACAAACTCTGTATCAAGTGATAACTTGCGTATGGCACCTACAACATTTGGGGGGGCTCCACCAAAAATAAGTTCATCCAGTGGACGGGTTTTAATTCGAACTTCCACCTGTTGTTTCGTAAGAGCACACGTAGGTATAGCCAATGTTGGGTTACGATAAAAGTAGAATGGGAGATCTATATAGTAATCATAATCACCAGTATACGTCAAAAAGTTCCCGTGACCGTTCATAAAATACAACGACTGTGACACATCATCGTTTGTATTGTATAGTTGTTGATGTATGTAAATATACTCACCCGTGAGTCGTTCAATCACCTGACCACCTATAACAAGTTCAGCATATTCAATGAGATGTGAACATATAGATGGCGTCCAGTAGACGTCATTAAAGCCGGGTGTATCAGGCGTTGGATCAGCTAATGTAATCTTCACCGTCATATTCTTTATGAGATCACCCTTGTCACTTGGAATTGATGTCTTGATGATTTTACCGAAATCTATATCACCGTCAAACTGGGTTTCGAAATAATCAATCGCAAACTTTGTATGTCTCTTGAAATTCATCAGGAAATATGAAAATTGTGGATCACCTGTGAGCCATTGGTCTTGGACCCCAGTCGTGGCAAGTCTTAAACGACCTGACATTCCTTCTACTTTATGTGAGTAAAATTTTATGAAATAAAACGGGACACTAGAGTAGAATGAATCTTCAACTGAAGAAATTCAATCCCGAGAAGATATCGGATGATAGAGTGTGTGTATTTATTGGCAAACGAAACACTGGTAAATCAACATTGGTAAAGGATATCATGTACCACAAGAAACATCTTCCAGCTGGTATAGTTCTCTCAGGAACGGAGGAGGGGAATCACTTTTATTCCGAATTTATCCCCGATCTTTTTGTTTATGGCGACTACGACCGAGACGCTATAGAACGGGTTATGGCGAGACAACGAAAATTGGTTGGCGAAGGTAAGTCAAATTGTGGGGCATTCATGTTACTTGATGATTGTATGTATGACAACAAGTTCCTCAAGGACACGTGCATCAGGCAGTGTTTTATGAATGGACGACACTGGAAGATCTTTTTCATGTTGACGATGCAGTACTGTATGGATCTTCCACCAGCACTCAGAGCAAATATAGATTATGTGTTCCTACTCAGAGAGAACATTCTCCAGAATAGGGAAAAGTTGTATAAATCTTTCTTTGGTATCTTCCCAAGCTTTGATATGTTTAACAAAGTGATGGATGCGTGTACAGAAAACTACGAATGCCTCGTGTTAGATAATACTGTGAAATCTAACAGGATACAGGATTGTGTATTCTGGTACAAAGCGTCTATACGCAAGAACTTTAGAGTTGGGGGTCCGGATCTGTGGAGACTTCACAACAAGATGTACAACCCCAGGCATATGCAACAGAGAGAGGATGACGCAAAGAAGGCTACGAAGAAAACTGCGCTCAAAATTACAAAGACGAAATAACAAATAAGAACTCCGTGACCTTATTTGAACGATTTTTTAAGTTTCGACTTCCCTTATAGCAACTATAGTCTATTTCAATTTTTTCATATGTGTAGGATTGTAGGATGTCCTCCCATTGTTCTGGAGTGATGAAGCCTTCATTGTTGTAGGATACTAGGGTATATTTAGCCTTTTGTGTCGCTATACGCAAGGTACGTTCCATAGCTTCTCTAATTTTGTTCTTGTAGTTGTACTGACTTTTATTCCAATCTCCAGGGATACCTGATACTTTTGAAAGTGTATGAGGTCTCTCGTTCGTACATATTAGATTTAGCATGAAGTAATTTGAACCATATGGGTGTTGATTATATGGTGGATCCAGGTAGATGAGGTCAACTGGGGGGAGATTCTCCATAAATGCACACGCATCTTGGCGATGTACCTTGACATCTTTTGGCGTTTCAAACCAATGTGGGCATTCAACATCAATCCTCCGTGTAATACGTTCTAGGGCGTGACCACATTTACCACCCCACCCACCTTTGTGAAACCCTTTGAATACCCCAGATGTATTTGTGTGTATGCTCGCCTTAACGATGAGGGGTCCAAGACAGTACATCTTTAGATGTGCGGGAACATGAGTCTCGATGTACGCAATCATACCATCGATGCGGTTTGCATTTTCTTTTGTGTAGAAACATCGTTCTCCCTCTTGGATATGATTCGAATCACGTGGTGCATAGAGTTCCGAAAATAGTCCATCCGCTATTGGACATGTATTCATGTGTTGTATATGTCTTTGTATCTCTGCTTGATCATCAAGTGAGGGTGTTTTCAAAAAACAGTGTGATAATACTTCACAATATCTCTCTAGGTCATTTACGTATAATGTATCACAATGTGTAAGTAACATTCTAGACACAACCCCAGACCCTGAAAATGTATCAACGCATGTCTTTGGATTGAGTTTTTTGATGACGTCCTCAATAGTGGAGACAAGTTTCCTCTTATTACCTATATATGTAATCATGGGTTGATGCACATAGTCATTCATGGTTGTTATGAAAATGGACTATTCCCTTAAGCGATTCGGTCGCCGTCTTCGTGGTATGCATGTATTTCCTTCAGGGCGCAAGACCCTTGGTGAACACTCTGTAGGTGAGACTCACATGAGTCACCTAGGGGTGCGTCACTCGGATTTCTCAAAAACATATGGATATATTAAATGGCTACGGAAGTAAATACCATGAATCTTTCAGATAACGGAGATGGCATGGTTTCGTTAAATCAAAATAATACAACAGCGTTTGTTAACACTGAAAAAAATATAAACTCAAATAAAGAAACGATGGACTCTACCCCCATTCACGATATTATGATGGAACCACCAATGATGACCGATGAACCCAGAATGCAGGGTATGATGCCACAAATGACCGCACCACAACCTCAGGGTGGTTACATAGTTTCCGAGCCACAAGCGAAGAAGCCAGAAAGCAAGAACCCACTCAACCTCACAGACGACCAAATGATCGCGCTCGTGGCGGGTGCGGCTGCGGCTCTTGCCGTCAGCAAGCCTGTGCAAGACAAGTTAGTGACCTCTATTCCCAAGTTCCTTAACGAACAAGGGAGTAGAAGCATGGTTGGTTTGGCGTCTACTGGTTTAGTCGCTGCGGTAGCCTTCTATATCGTGAAGGACTACATCGTGAAGCCCTGATTGTTCGATTCCCAACCCATATTACTATAGATTGAATTATCGATACCTGTATAATAGGTAATCAAAGCCCCTGCAGTAAATGCTGTCATGAGCAAGGCACTCAATTTAAGCGTCTTGCCCCTGTCACTCCCGTATTCCTTGACCGCATCCTTCGTATCACCCCACACTGTATTCACCAGGAATGTGATTATAAACGCGATAATGCTCGTCGATATCATAAATAGGCGATCCACTGCAAGACGTGGAATACTTCCAACAACGAGACGAAGTATGTTTGGAATGACAATCGTCATTAAAGCCAAGTTGAGGTTGTAATTGCTACTCATGTGTGGAATGACAGTGACACCATATATTACAAGCCAGTATAGGATAACAGTGAGCACAACACGAAGTGGTGTTTTCATTTAAAGTACAACTAGATTATTTATCCTGGATGTGTTTACCACAAAACTTTGTTCGTTCTGGTATCGTCTCGTATATACCCAATTTGACGCATATGTCACGTAGTTCTATATAGTTGTTCCAGAACTCTTCGGAGTGTGAGTACTCATCGACGGTACAATGGGCCAACTCGTGTATGAGGACATGGAAAATTTGATTTGATGTTCCACTGATGCACAATACAATATTATGACCCTTGTTTGTGTTATAGCCAACCGTACCTGACATGCGGTGAATACCTGTGATTGGAACACACCGTGTTAACATCTTGAACTTTTCATTATTTGTGTTTTCCAAATGTTCCCTGAGAACTTGATATTTCTCTTTGACTTGCGCGAGTTCTTCTGGTTCACGTAAGGATTGCAATATCCATAAGTTGACAAGAAGTAATATAATGAATGCAATCATTTCTTATATACAAAGATAAATTTACTATACAACTCTGATATTGGATTTCCCTCGAGACCTTCCCACAATTCTAGGGTGAAGCCCAACTCCTCTAGATGGGTCACGAGAAGGTCTTTGTATGCAATCGGTTCGGATCTAGGACCATCGGCGTAAAATGGGGTGTCCGCTAGGTTTACAAATAACTTTTCACCGTACCCCCCATTTCCATGGGTCTTCATGAGAAAGAAGTTTCCCATGGCATCCTTGAGGGGGGTGTTGAATATAATCTTTTCAGAATCTGGGATAATACCAATCAACTTGCCACCGGGTTTCATCCTCTTTCTAATTTCCCTAATTGAACTAAAAAACTTCTCCCTCGTTTCAAAAATATAATGGAGTGAAAAGTTGTAACACACGATATCAAACTTTCTATTTGGGCATTGGTGTATGTCACCTTCATAAAAGTTGACACGCATGTGCATATTCTTGGCGCGAGATCGAGCTTCCACTAGAGCACTTGGCTCCGGGTCACACATACTCATATTTGCCCCACATATGTGCCATTTTTGAAGATCTCCACCAAAACCACACCCAACATCCAATATTTGATCACCCTCTCGGGTCACACATTGGATCAACGCCCTCTTCGCGTCATTGTGGTTACGGCGAATCTCTTCCATTGTAGTTTATGGGATTATTATATTTATATTACTTTCACAATTCAATGTCCAGTCAAATATATGATAATTCACGTACCCAGATCCTCGTAAAAATCTATGTTTTTTTAACACATCTTCATCGTGTGCGACGTCTAAGGTGTTAAAAACGTCAAAACCTTCATTTTTCGCAATTAAAAATGCGTCATTAAAATTATCACCCGTCATGTAAAATAAATATGCTTGATTCACAGTCTCTGAATTATCAATTGTGTCATAGGGGATGCTATAAAATGAAAGAAACTCACCTGTTTCATCATTCAAATAGGAGTACACCACACCATCTCGTGGCATAAGCCAATGTCTGACCCATGAATCGTTTACAACTGGTGCAATTTTAAACTTTTTGAAGTATTCTTTCAATAGTTGTGTGACCTTGGGGACGTCACTGGATACCATCTTTCTAAAATACGATCTACCTCGTATTTCAAAGACTTTTGCCTTGGGTCGGTTTGTTGTATAAAAGCCACACTTTGATAATTTTTGTACATTAATGAGACGATGCCAATATGAGGACTTTAAAATTGATCCTGGAATTGAATGATGTATAGTGGCAATTGATTGATTTCTATTTTTATTTTCCGAAACGCGTTTTGCTTCTGTAATCAGATATTCTACAATCTTCTTACCTCTATACTCTTTGTGTACGCACAAAAAGTTTACTTGTACAGCCCTAACTTCTGTGTCGTTTAGTTTTAGGTTTAATGGTGTCAGACATATAAGACCTATTAGTTCCTTTGTATGTGTGTCATCTATACAAATATTTTGATGACCCGGAACCTCTATAGCCCACTTGAGGGAATCCACGGTATATCTTAAATTAAAATTGTCATCTGACACGTAGTTTTCTTTTAAAAAAGTGTAAATTGTATCAATCGAATGCGTCGACCATTCAAAACCATCGGGGAGTTTTTCAGGATCTGCTTTCTTTGTGCGTTGTGCACTCAACCCCGTCGCCCACGATTGTTTATCCCAGAATGTTCTCATTTACATAGAGTACATAATTGCTTTTAAGTTGGCTTAAAGTTTTAAATGCAATACAACATATAATATCATGTCTCTCGAACAAGATTACACAACTGTTCCCGGTCAACTCTACGCGTGCCTTTCTGTGATTGGTCCAGAAGCCCCACAGAAGAATGATAAGTTTGGAATTAAGATCCGTGGTGCTTTTGCGTCGAAGGATGAAGCCGCGAATCACGCCAAGCGTCTTCAAAAGGAAGATGCCACGTTTGATATCTACGTCGTTGACATGTACAAGTGGTTGTTAATTCCACCGGATCCAACGGCGATTGAGGATGTTCACTACACCGACCAAAAGCTTGAAGAAATCATGGTTGGATACAGAGAGAATCAATCCCAAGCGACTCGCATGTTCCAAGAACGCAAGCAAGGTATGATGAGTTCTACGTCTCACATGACCCCGGGTGATGACAACTCTCGATTCTACACCAAGCCCGACGAACCACCAGTCAGTCACCCAGCTGAAGTCCTCGAGCGTCTCCAAAAGGAAAAGCCAGACGCTCCAATTGAGGAACTCGTCAAGGAAGCGGATGCCATTGTTGCCGCTGAGATTGAAGAACGTCGCAAGTTCCGCGAGCAACACACCGAGACTGAGTCATCCACCGATGCAAAGATTGAAGAGTCTACAGAAGAAGGTGAGCCAGAAGTGTCGTCCGCGTAAATGAAATAAAATATAACCTAATTGTAAAAAGAAATGTTAACTATATTAATCACCGTCATTTTGACTAGTGCATTCTTTATTTTGTTTTTTAATCCAGAACTTAAAGTAAAAAACAAAACAGAGGAAACGGAGGAGGCGAGTACTATAAAGGGGTTTATAGAAGATACGTATAGAGGTCCGGTGACAGACCGCTTCATACCGCCAAAGGTTGGTGCGATTGGTACGTTTGTTGGGTACTCAAGTGTATCTGAGTATGACTGGTTGCATGGTTTTCCCCATGAAAAAGCCAAGTAGGAATACTGCGAACGCTATAATCCAAGTCGACTTTTCGACATTCGCGAATATATCAGTACTAGTAGCTTGTGGTTGATTCTGGTACATCATATCATGATGTGACATCTGAGGTTGAAAATAATACGGGTCCTGTTGTTCTTCCCGTTGGTATGTATTATCTTCAATCTTATCATCTTTCAATGAATCAATCGATGGATCATAATCAATAGGATTTCCTATATCTGTTTCCATTTTTTAATATAGCACGGGATCTTTTTAAGTCTATTCTTCCTCGCTCTCATCATCCACAACGAACCCCTCCAAATTGCCATTCTCATCCTCGTCTTCGTCGTCGTAGTCACTCTCACTCCCGGAATAGATTTCGTCGTCTGTGTCGATATCAGAATCAAAGTCAGTGTCGTGTTCGTCTTCTGCGTAATCGTCTTCTAATACATTTTCAGTGGGCTTAAATGTGACGGGCTTTTTAATAATTCGTCCAGATCTTGTTCTGGTATCTACCATTTTTATATAAATAAAGACTCTTGTTTAAGTATCTTTTCATGTATTTCTTCAGTGTATTCTGGTTCAGCGTATAATGCAAGTTCTTCAAGGCTGTATATAGCTTTTTTTAGAAACTCCTTGGACTGTGTGTCTCTGTACAGTTTCATATTGTCAAGATATTCCTTGTAAAGTTCTGGATGTACACCCGAATACATATGAAATGGATCAACTTGGGGTATTGGCTCTTTATGTTCAATCTCATCAACAAGTTTGTATACCATATATAAAGTGGCGCCAATCAGAATGAGTGACATCTTCTGATAGTATTGCTTATTTTTTTCAACTTGGATACAACCCTTTGACAACACTTGTACTTAATATATGTGTTCTCACATTGGACTTCTTACATGCCGGACATTTCTGATTAATCTTGTTCTTCTTGATTTCATATGACATTGTGATACCATCGTTGTGTGTACCTTTGATATTTTCACAATAACTTGAGGTTGTGAGGGCTATGAAATTATTATTCTGTCTGGAGACACTAATCACTCGTGTGTCTTTCTGACCATCAAGAAATCTTTGGATAAATGATTCCAATTTGGGTTTCACATCAACATGTTTGACTTTTGGTTTATCTTCAAACTTTTTAATCTCTGGACATCTTTGAATATCACTCTTTTGGGGATACAACTTGTCCACAATTTTAGAATGAAGTTCATGTTTGCGTCCATAAAAATCTTTACAAAACCCGTCGCGTCTTCCTCGTATGGTTTCACATCGACAAAAACATTTTTGTGCAATAACACGACCACTGATATAAAACCAAATGTGATTTGAGCCATGGTCTCTCTTCAGATTTTCACAATACTTTGAGTTTGTTGATACGAGATATGTATCTTTGTGTCTAAAGAGTTTTGTGATTATAGCACCACCTTGACCCTCCATATTTTTCTGAATAAAATCCTCGATCATAGATCTCAACTCTTCATCGTGGAGTTCATCTTTTGTCTGTGCGTCTGTAAACGTACCCTCCTTGATCACAACAGATGGATGTTCCACCACGACATTCTGTGGAGCATCGGTGCGAACCGCTGACATTTTGAGAATATCGAGACATGGTTGCTGATCGATTCTCATCAATGTACTCAAGGGTCCGTGTTTATATATGAAAATGGGGAGATAGGCGACTTGAATATTTTTACCCGTCCCATCACACTCTGGACACCCCTGGCCATTGCATGCGTTATGCTTTGCTAATTTATGTGACCAAGGCATTCGGAGACCACTCCCCTTGGTTCGTCGTGTGAGATTTCCGTATACAGAGAGATCTATAATTTCATTCCAATCGAGAGACCCTTTGGCTCTCGTGAGGGCGACGAGGATGTGTTCCCGGAGTGCAAGCGCCGATGCCTGGTCCACCGCAAGATCTGGCCAATTGAGATGCACGCCAGTTTTTGTGAGTTGTCCAGCTTTTTTGGGTGGTGATACAGAGATCACACATTCTTTACCACCGTGTCGCTTCACTTTATCACATATGATTTTACAAATGTCACGGATTTCATCAATCGTGAGAGATCTGTCATCTTTGTAATCGATGTCTACAAAAAAGTTATACACTGGACTCTTCTGCTCAACCACGAACAGTTTTTCACCAGACTTTACAGCTTCTATATACTTTTCATAAAACTCATTCAATCTATCAAAAGGCACGGAAAGGACTCCACCGTCCATGAGCACATGTGATAGATTGGTTGCATTGTTAAAATTTTGAGATGCACACCAACGTTTAAACATTTAATACTTACCAATGTATGGTGTCTATTCTCTAAACCGACGTGTACAGGATACATCCGGATACTCGTACGTTTCTGAGATAGTCTTCTTCATCGTGAGAAGTTCACACACTGTTTTTTCTTCATTTTCTTTGAGCCATTCTTCAACTTCTTCGTCGCAGAGTCCTCGGTTCGTTCTGAGGAGTTCTCCAATCTGCATTAAGATGTAAGCCTTTGACTTCATTCTATTTAATAGAAAATGTTTTTCTATTGAGGGAAGTTACACACGCGTAAAATTCTGGATTCTTCAACACATTATCAACAATCAACTTCCAGCGTTTACGTGTATTAAACTCTTCAAGAGTATCAAAACTCATATAATCATTTTCGTCAAATGTTTTTTTTATTGGTTGTTTTTGAATCTTCTTTAGGTTAGTCTTTTGCTTTTCTTCATAAAACTTTTTAACGAGTAATTGTTGTTCATTTTTTTTATAGTCGACGAAAAATACAAATACATTGTACTCAAGGTCGACGGTCGGACTTTCTTTAACTGTAAACTTGTACGTGGTATATTCACCACTCTTGAGGGCGACTACACCCCGTGTCTCTTCTTCTAACTCTCTGAGGGCACACCGGAGAGGATTAAAGATTTCTCGTCTCCGGCACCCACCCGTCACAAATATCCAATCCTTAAATCGTCGATCTCTCACGGTTAGAAATTTGGGCTTGTCATCAGCAAAGCTGACAGGTATTGCAATAGCCTTGTATTTTTTCATTGCGCATTCGCAAGTTACAATAAGTGAATATGTTTATTCCTCACTTTTTCCTTCCTCTTGAGGTTCTTCTCGGGCCCCCTCAGTCTCAATTGCTGGTGCATTAAGTTGACGCACGAGATGCTCTGAGAAGTTCTTAAAGTTGTCAATATCCTGTTTCGTTTTGTTCATTTCCCTGAACAAAAAGATAACAGCGAGTGCACAAATAATAGTACCAACGGTGAGCATCGTCTCGCGATCCATGATTAACATTATACTCATATAAGGTGTCTTGTTTTTAAGTAAGAACACCCATCTTGGCCTTTCCTGGTAAAGGGCATTCATAGGGACTCTGGGCAAATTGCACGGCTTCGTAATGCGTAGGTTCACACGAACGATCGGTTGGTGGTGTGGGCTGACCAACAAACTTTTCAAGCGTCCTGGACTTGGGGTCGTACGACAATACAAAAACGATGGCGAGGAGGAAAACTACTTTCCAAAGCATTATTTATTAATTAGTTAGAATATAAAAGTCCGCCCATACCGTTCTCGATACGGAGGACATTGTAGTTGACCGCGTAAATATCCTTGGTGCATTCTGTAGCGCTGCTGATAATACGGGCGGAGTCGAGACGAGAAAAGTTGAGAGAACCAGTGGGTTGAAGCTTTGCAGATTCAAGGCAGAATGGGTACACAAACAACTTCTTCGCGGTGCTACTGTCACCGTTCGACGTGTAGTAGTAGAGGGGTACGGTCGTAAAGTTTGGATCCGCAAACTTGAAGTCGGCGACATCGGTACCGTTAATTTGGAGCTTGAGCTTGTTACTGTCGTCGAGAATAGACAAATTCGCAGAATCCGCTGACGCCAAGTACTTCACTGGGTGATTGAAGTTAAGCTCCTGGGTCTTAGAACCCGAGGCAATCGCCTTTTGGATTTGGGTCATGATCATGTTTTGGGGTTGAGCGGCGAAAACTTCACGTTCCTGGGTATCCAAGTACGCATAGTTGGCGTACACATCCCACTTATCAGTCTCCGCAGTGGTACCCCACGTGATACGGAGTTCTACGTCGTGGTACTGGAGGGAGATGAGGGGAAGAGCGGATTGCCAGTTCTCGCAGAACGAGAATCGGAGGGGGTAGAATCGGGAAGTCACACCTGAGCCATTGAGACCACCGCTGATGGACTTCGACGAGGACGTCGAAAAGAGGGTGGGGGCAATGAGCGTGGAAAAGGTCGAATCTTGTTCATCGACAACTTGACCACCAATGAGGAGTTCGACCTTGGAGATCTTGGTGCGCCATTCTGCGTCGGTATACCCAACGGTCTTAGTCCCGTCATTTGGGACCAAGTAGACATACCCTAAGAGATCACCCTTGCGTTCGAAGCGCACGGTGGACATTCCACCGTTTGAGACATTACCCTGGATAACTTGACGTTCCACGGTTTGGGAGAAGTTTGTGTGACGTTTGTACGTAGATCGGAAAAAGCTGACCTCAGGTTGACCAACAAGGTGGACGTCCTGAGCACCAACAGCTACGAGTTGAGCAATACCACCAGACATTTTATAGTATAGTAAGAGTTTATTTTTTTAAATGGGTTAAATATAATGTCACATACTTGTAACATATGGAGGTTCTACTTCACGATGGTGATGGTAATATACTCACAGCTCAATCTACGATAGATGATGTTCTATCATTTAATGATACTATATCAACCGGTGCACTAGATGCATTAGGTGATAGTGTGTATTCTATCGTAGTGGGAGCTCATGCTATGTATCGCCTCTTTAGACAATATCAAGGTCCTCAAATTCGTATTAGACGTTCTTCCGATAATGCAGAGGTTGATGTATACTTTGATAAAGATGGAACTAATATAACTCCCGACCTTGATATATGGCTTTCAGGAGCTACGGCATACATAGTTATCTGGTATGACCAAGGTCCAACTCAAAATCATACGATTGGTTATGGAATGGGTGGTGCAACTTTACCATTACTAGTCAAAAGAACCGATATTGGGTATGTTGGTAAATATACCGCATCCTTAACAGGCTCTAGTTCTTCAATTGGTAATTACTTCAAAACTATTAATTCGGTTACATTTAATGAAGTCGCACAGGGTGGAGTATCTACATTTACATGTGCAAATTTTAAAGATGTTGATAGTTACGAACATGTGTATGATTATAGCAAAGGAGTCTATCTTGATGATAATTTAAGACTTTACCGCTATGGGACAGGTACTTCTCTAATATTTAATTACGCCGTCGGTACTCAATCTACAGGTGTGAACTTAACAAACGCGGGTGTAACCAATGCCTGGAAGGCATACGGGACTCGATTAGCAGGTGCAAATCCGCCTTCTACGTGGCGTTTAGACATACGTGTTAATGCTACCACCAGTGGGTCGACGAGGACGATGGGTGGATATACTTACAGCAATAGAACTTATGCAGGAAGTAGAACTCTCACAACTAACTATATAGGTCGGGCGGTCGCGGGCTATACATTGGCAAATATGGATATTTGCTGTCAAATCTTTTTTAATGATAATCTTTCAAATGCCCAATTTGCAATAATGGAAGCTGTTTTTTAGGTACTCTCAAGAGTTACTTTTTGACCATACATAGAAGTTCACATTTCCAAATTTATTGTATTTAAATTTGGAAATGTAATCAACCCCGTACATTTTCGTTATTTTGCAAGTCCCGTGAATTAGGCATTTTCCAAGGCATCGAGTCTCGCCAAGACTGAGGCGAGTTGGGCTTTCGTGTCTTGAAGCTGTCTATCCACTTCTTGGAGAGCGGAAGTAGCCACAGTCCAAATGGCTTCTTTTTTTACAAATATGAAATCGTCGACTTCTTGACCGTACACGAACAGTTGCGTACCTGGGTATGTTGTCGTTGTTTTTGTGTAGTTTTCAATGACTTGTTCATATCCAGATGCATATTCTGAATCCAAATCCATATAGTCCTCAACGGAGATGAAAACATTTGCCTTTTGGTATCCAGATATATTGGCGACGTACTCCGTCTTGTCTTCAAGTGCGTTGTACTCGTCGGGACTCAGCGTCGTGGTCGTGATTTCGGTAATGACGTTACCCGATTCATCCACTGAACCAATCCACGCACTCAAATCCTCCTCAACACGAATGGTGTGTTCATCGATGACTTCCACTAAGTGGACGTCGTGGTCTTCACCATCAATACCCCTGGTTCTAATGAGCGTGGTCGCATTGCTCTCCAAGTTGGAGGTGTTGAAGTTCACGAATGTGATGACGTTTGATTGTGAAACATTTGCCAACTCGTAGATGTTTGGTAAAACGTCTTGTCTCAATTGTGTGGCGTATGGAAGCGTCTCCCTGACCTCCTGGGCGATGAAGCCCCACACAGGTTCTTGTCCTCGGTTGATTTCGTCTTTGTATTGATACTTTTTGGGTTTGAGGAGACGCAAAGTTTCCAAACATTCGGCATCATCGGCGTCCACGATGTTCTTCTTGATGCGGATGTCCGACGCACCGACAGTTCCACTGTGTGAAACGAAATATGCAGTGGATAGTATGTTCCCCTCTGCGAGAATAGTCGACCCTCCCCAATCACCCGTATTGAAAGTTAGACCAGTATTATACCTGAAATACGCTCGTTGGGCAGAACTTATATTTTCATTAATATTACCCACCACGTGTAATATAGAATTTGGACTCGCCGTCCCCACCCCCAAACATGAATTGACCCGATTCCAATAGATCCCCGTCGTGGGTTGAACAGTTTTACCCGCAATCACAAGTGACGAGACTGAGGCCGTATTTGAACCAGCGATTGTCCCGGAAAATGTAGGTGCGGTTACCGTTCCAGTAAATCTAGCAGTCCCGGAGACGTCCAACTTGTACCCCGGAGATGATTGACCGATCCCGACGTTACCCGAAAAGTAGTTATTAGTCTCACCGGTGAGGTATAGACCCCATTTCGTACCCACCGTACCTGCATAACTCCCATAGTACAGATATCCATTTGTGAGTGTTCCACCGTCACGGTCGATGTGTGCGTGGTAGGAATATGCATTAGTTACCGTACCAGCATCAACTTCAACCTCCGACTTGATACCATATATAGTGGTTGTAGCTCCGGTTGAACCGCCATCTTTGATGACAAATGAGTTTATACCCCATATGGTCGTGTTTATACCTGTCCCGGATGATACCACGCTATTCTCTATACCTCTCATGTTATTGCACGTACCACTCGTGTGGTCACTTCTCGTATAGATATTGTGATTATAAAACGCGTATTGATTACCCGTTCCATTGTGTCGCATATCTGAATGCATGGCATAATGGTAGTTTCGTTGACCACTTGTTGCAGTCCCACCTGACGCCGACGTATCATAATCTATAGAAAAGGCTCGATGTGTTCTGTTAGCTGTGTTTACTTGAGTTCCAGAACCGTTAAAATCTATTGAATGCCCTGTGAAACCAGCATTCGAATTATTGTCGGTAAATGTTTGTGAAGTCGTAGAATTTCTAGAAACAAACTTATCATGAAGCCATCCGTAGTCAGAACACCAAAGTTGACCCGATGTATTTAACATCATTCGCCTGTTAGACGAAGCATTTCCACCATACATCCATACGAATGGGTATCCACCGATCCCTGATGCATATTCAGTAGTTCCATCAGTACGAAACGCCATTTGACGAGAGTTACCAAATTGTTTAAAATTTGTATCGTCATTCCGTTCCCTTAACCAGCTGTCATTTACATCATAATTGGTTCCATTCACAGTTATCGCAGCCGAACCATCAAAGTTGACACCATTAATAGCTCTCGCGGTGGCTAACTTAGTGGCGGTTGCCGCGTTCCCAGTAATACCAATCCCCCACGTTCCAGAAGCATCCCCACCCGTTCTCGTTGGAACATTAAGCGACGCTCTAAATCCCGTGCTGTTATTCTTTCTTATATAATTATCTGTACTCGAATAGAATACAGTGTCGCTGCTACGTGTGGCGGAACTATGTGACATGTTTAAATAAGATGAATGTCCATAACGCATGTATATATCACCCGAAGAATCTCGAGCAACAATTTTACTCACCGTGGCTGCCGTTGTCGCATCGACCGCCCATGTCGTCGCTGTCCCACCATCGAAATTTGACCCTGTGAGGTAGCTACCCCTCGTGAGTGTTTGGGGTGTATTCGCTGTAATTGTTATCGCCGTCGAACCATCAAAGTCGACACCATTAATGGCTCTCGCAGTGGCTAACGTAGTGGCCGTTGCCGCGTTCCCACTAATAGCTATTCCCCACGTTCCAGAGGCATCACCTCCAGTTCTCGTTGGAACATTAAGAAACGTTCGAATGGCTCCTTTATCACTACAAAATCGTACATAATTGTCACTACTGTTATTTACTCGAAACGCCATCGCCCCACTTATAGTAGATTGATTACCGTAGCTCGGGCGAAGTAGGCGACAGTATATATCACCCGAAGAGTTACGAGCAACGATTTTACTTGCCGTGGCTGCTTCTGTTGCATCGACTTCCCATGTCGTCGCTGTTCCACCGTTGAAATTTGACCCCGTGAGGTAGTTACCCCTCGTAAGTGTTTGGGGTGTATTCGCTGTGATTGTTATCGCCGTCGAACCATCAAAGTCGACACCATTAATAGCTCTCGCAGTGGCTAACTTAGTGGCGGTACTGGCATTCCCAGAAAATGCGGAGGCGGTCACAGTACCACTCACCGTTGCACTTCCAAATACGAGTTTTGCATTACCCGTAGCATATTTGCCTGCGTCTTGTGTGAAGTGATATGCATTTTGATTATCATCATAGTAGATAGAATCTATGTTCGCCGACGTGTCTATACTTTCGCCAGCTGGTTTATTAAATATAATCATGCCAGATTTATTTGTATCACCTTGTCCACCATATATAGGTGTGAAGTCTATGTTTCCATCTACAGTTAACGCACCTGTATTGACGGCACCCGAAAATGCTCCCGACCCCCAACTGCTCCGATCGTATGCAGCCTTGACCGCACTCTCGGTGGCTGCTTTTGTTGTAGATGTCCCACTTGTACTGGTACTCAATTGTACTATACCAGCCCCCGTAGTCGAGGCATTATTGAGACGGGCATTATCAATAGTCCCTGTTGTGATCTTATCGGCATCGAGACTTGGAATGTCTGATGCGACCAAACTCAGTCTATCCGACGACACAGTTCCACTACTCAAGTTACTTGCATTCAAACTCGTGAGACCTGAGCCATTACCGGAGA
>Ga0181557_1000519_pt1 | contig 48858 bp, 36 predicted proteins | sample 011ome_23_FD_148632 | JGI IMG/M metagenome (GOLD analysis project Ga0181557, IMG submission 148632) | Coastal salt marsh microbial communities from the Groves Creek Marsh, Skidaway Island, Georgia - 011506CT metaG (spades assembly) | ecosystem: Environmental > Aquatic > Marine > Intertidal zone...
TCGTAGTTCGAGACGTTTACGATCTTCCCTTCTCGTCTGGGGACGAGCGAGAGCCACTTTATTGCATTAGGAGCAATATCTACGTTTCGTATATTGCGCTTCTTCGCCATATCAGGGGGTATTGTTACGAATGGAGATTCCGTATCAGTATTCACTAGATCCCAGCTCAAGCGTTGAAGCTCCCCCACCCTGATCCCACACAAGAGGCCCAGCACGATAGGTCCCAGCATTTCCAACTCCGAATGCTTCAACGCTCCTTCAAGCAGTCGTCTGGCGGCTCCTGGGGAGAGAATCGCTGGCTGCGAATTTGAATCGCTGTTTCCAATCAATTCCTTGCGCCTATTCGATGTCAGTCTGACCAAAGGACTTTCTAGGATGTACTTCCTCTGAAAGGCCTCGTGCAGAATTTCGCCAACCACCGAAAGATAGTTCTTCGTTGTGCGAGGCTCTAGCTCCAAACCAACTAGCCAATCTGTAATGGACTCAAGTTCTAGCTCCTTAATTGGAAGATCACCAAATGCATTCCCAAACTTATTAGCTCTGCTCTTGAAGTCCTTGAAGCTCCTTTCCCTAAGGTCACCTCGTTGAAGCCTCAGGCTTTTGCTCTCAACCATTTCCTGAACAGCTTGAGCGACTGATCGCTCTCCCCCTTCAGGCCTCATACGCTTTAGAGCAAAATCGAGAGCTTCCGATAACCCAATTCCATAATCCCTGAGCTTTGGTATCCATTTAACGAATTCACGGCGCTCAGCTTCCGTGGCTTTGAAGTAATCTTCCCCTTGTTTCTTGCTCCCTCTGAATTGAGTAGAAGCAAAGTTCTCAGCCTCTAGTCTTACCTTGAATTGCTTTCGCTTTCTGGCTTTTCCCGTGAGTTTCGCGGGAATCGTAACTTGGAAAGCACTGTACGTTGATTGCTTACTATGGAAGGTTTGCGAGTATACCATCTCGCGTATCCATATCCCTGAGTTCTTAGGATATTCCCACCGCTTCAGCTTGGATTCACTCATTGCAGGCATGTGCAACACAATGGCTATTGTGTGCAGTTTCGCAAGCCTGATTTGACAGGAAGTGGACAGGATTTTAAGCCATAAAACCCTATCTCGTTCATAAACAGCAATTTAAATGGTGCCCAGGGCGGGACTTGAACCCGCACGTCCTTACGGACAACGGATTTTAAGTCCGCTGCGTCTACCGATTCCGCCACCTGGGCTCAGGATTAGGAATGGGCGGCATGCCAGCAGGTTTTTTTGGCGAAAACAAGTCTGAGATCAACTTTCTGGCGATATCGGTTCCCAAAGATTAAAAGAGCCCACTGCGACTCATTGAAAACCGAGACTTGCGATTCGTTCTGTTGCCCCTAGCTTAAGGACAAGAATAGTCCGACTCTCTACGATGTCCAAAAGTGAAAATTCCAAGCAACTGACGCAGACCGGTCCGATTTCAGGCGAGGCCAAACAGGCGGCATCCCTCGTCATAGCCCGTTTTAGAAGGGCACTGGACACAACACTGGGAGTCCCCGAATGGCAAAATTGCATCCAGTCTACGATGGACACACTAGATCTTCCGGGGCAGAGGCAGGGGATCAGCTTTGTTCAAGCGGTGCTTTCGCTCCCTTTGGAATCCAAGCGAGACGTCGTCAGTCACATATTTGATATTCGGCCTCCAAGACTGAAACGTAGCTCCGCTTTATCTCTAACGAGAGCATGGGGGTTCTCTAACAGGCCGGGAGTCGGAGCCGAGCTTACACTGACGCAATGGCAAGATTTCAGGCGGGCTCTCGAACTTAGACTGGCCTCACGGTATCGTTCTTACAAGAACGCCCAAACGATTTTGTATCAAAACTACGAGCACATTTCAATTCAGGCGGCTAAAGAAATTTGTCGTAGCATCAATCGAAGAGAAGATTGCGAGCAGGAAGGAGCCTTGGGTCCACTGCAGGCTATCGACCGGATTGAACCCAACAAGCCATTTGCGAGCTACGCCTTTCAATGGACAAAGCGGCGTATCCGAAATTACCTGATGAAGAACAGTATCCCTGTTTCAGCGCCGGTTAACCTCATCTCAAAAATTTCACGGTCGGAAAAGGCGGAATCCCGCCCCAATCTAGACCCGAAAAACTTAGCTCTTGCTCTCAATTGCATTCAGCAACCGCACATAGAGTTCTCAAGCGATCGGTCATCCACGACAGCGATCGAACTCGAATCAGAAATATTGTCTCCAATCGCAGCCGCAGCCAAAGCCGACTTATTTGAGATTCTCGAAAAGGCGCTGGCCCAACTTTCTCCCAAGCAACGCGAAGTCATCGCTTTGAGATTTGGTGTTCTCAATCAGGAGGTAGTCGATACGCTGCAGGGAATTGCGAGGGTGACTGGCATTTCTCGCCAGCAAGTCACCCGACGAGAGAAACGCGCCTTGGCTAGACTGGAGGGATTGTTTTCTCCTTTTGTAAATGAGCTTGCCTGACCCAAACCTGCGGATTGGGCTATTCGGAGGCAGCTTCGACCCCATCCACGCAGGTCATTTGTCAATCGCCAAGAAAGCTATTGAGCAATTTCAACTGAATCGCGTCCTCTTTATACCCGCAGCCCAGTCTCCACTCAAAACGAATTCTCCTGCGGCGTCAGACGAAGACAGGCTCGAAATGATTCGTCTCGCTATTGGGGACAACCCATCCTTTGAAGTTTCAACTGCTGAGATCGAACGGGGAGGGGTCAGCTACTCAATAGAAACCGCCCAACGAGTCGCCTGCCAGAACCCAGGGGCAAAGCTTTTCTGGATAATCGGAGGAGACCAGGCGAAACAGCTAGACCGCTGGAGAAATATTGAGGAACTGGCACAAAAGGTGGAATTCATCTATCTCGAACGGGATGAACAAACAAGCCTACCTGAGGTTGTCTCGAGTCTGACAAAGCTCCATCCTTTGCAAATGGAACGCATCCCGACGAGCTCCACTGAAATTCGAAACCGAGCGAAATCGGGTGATCTCCCGAAGTACTTCTTGCCAGAGCCGGTCTTTCATTACATCAAGTCGCGGAATCTCTATCGAGACGAATTGACCACACCATGAGCCAAGAAACAAAACTTTCCTCCAAATACAGGCAATTACTAGGAGCCTGTTGCCACGCATTGGACGATACTAAGGCCGAGGATATCGCGATACTCGATGTGAGCAAAATTTCGACTATCACAAACTACCTGATCCTCGCGACTGCAAACTCACAACCTCATCTGCGAGCCCTGAAGCGCGATCTGGACAAGACGCTGAAGGACCTCAATGTTCGCATTCTCGGCGTGGACGAGGGTGACCACAGCGGCTGGTCCGTTGTCGATGCCTTCGACGTTATGATCCATTTGTTCACACCCGAAATGCGGGAGAACTACGACTTGGAGACACTTTGGAAAGACGCCCAGACGATCGACGCCGCAGCGCTCATGTCCAACGTCGAAGAACGCGCCTGAAAACGAATCGCTAGGCTTCCTCAGAAATCGATTCCTACCGAACTCACGATTCGCTGGTCCTCGCGACGGTCTTCCGGCAGCGATCTATCGTATTCTAGCTGATACCGGACTGAAAGGTGCAGCGAGTCTGTTACCTTACTCACAATTCCAGCCTGGAACTCGTACTCGTATTCGCTCCGCTCGTCAGGGGGAAGCGCGATCCTAAACTCCTGCGTCAAGCGCACGCGACTCCCTAGTCGATAGTCCAAATCCTGAAACACGTCCAGCAGGTAGTTCGTGTTCCCATTGTCTACGTTGTCTTCGCGATACCGCCCACTTAGTCCCGCGCCTGTCGAAACTTTGAGGGCTTTCTGATTCAGTAAGCGATATCCTAATCCTAATGTTTGCTCCAAATTAACATCGATTTCCTTTATCGCATCCGAACTGTAGAGCGTATCAGATTGGTAGAATACGCCCGGTGACAAGTCTCGTCTCCACCGAAAATTGGAATACAACCGGTCAGTGGTCTTCTCTTGGTCGCTCTCGCCAAAGTATCTGCGGGCTTCGAACCGAAAGTCGTTCTTTTCAATCCTGCGTCGCATATTGAATCGAGCATTATAGTCAAATTTGTCCCGGCGACCACTCTGCAGATTCATTCCAAACTCAAGTTGGCGAGTCCAATCCTCAAAGCTGATCACCCTTACAAAACTTTTCATCCAGGGTTCCGAGGCAGGTAATTCTTTCTTCTCAGGTTCCTCAGAGGTATCCCCTTCATTTTGACTCTGATTAGGGCGGATGATACTCCTAACGCTCCTTTTGGGAATCTCAACATCGCCTAAAATAGAATGCTCAATTAAAACAACGTCGCCTTCACTGATCAGCCTGCCTCTGAGCACGTCCCCATTCCTTAGGGATATTCGAACCTCCACAGCCTCCATCCACTGCATGGACAGGCAGGCAAAAAAAATGGCGGCTACTCTCACATAACTTCGCGTCCAAAACTTCATCTTAAACTCTACTACCTATTCCCGGTTTGTAATAATCCTCTAGGCGGATGCGTAATCGACTCAATTAGGGCAATACTAATACGTCTATTGTTTCAAAATTGCTGCTCTCTTTCCGTATTTACAAATCGTTGACACCAAATGCAGGAGCAGCGGCTAAAGGGCTCCCAGGGGCGTCCGTTTATTGAGGCGTTAGTATCCTGTTTCTAATTCACAAATAGAATATCAATAGGAATCAATATTATGCATAAAAATACATCTAAGAAGGGTTTTACCCTCGTCGAAATCATGATCGTTGTCGTTATCATCGGCCTCTTGGCTGCTATGGCGATACCTGCGTTCCAAAAGGTTCGCGAAAGCTCACGGGCTAGCGCTATGGACAATGACGCACGCCAGTTGGCATCTGCTGCACAACAGTACATGCTTGAAAACAACACCACGTCTGCTGGCATTACTTACAACGCCACTACCGGAGCCATCACAGGCGACCTCCTCGAGTACGTTAAGCAAATCGGCAAGGGATACAGCGTTTCGACTGCTATCACAGCCTCTGGAACATTCACAGTAGGACACCCTCAGGCGAATCCTACGACTCGCACGTACTCGGCAGAAGGTCAGAAGCAGTAAAGTCATCTAGACTCTACCTCTGTAAAACTTTCAAGGTCACGCCATTATGGCGTGACTTTTTTTTGCAGTCAGACTCCGACTTCCCTCAAGAATTATCACAAAGTTCAATATCTAATTAAGTAATTCACTCTACAGACCGAATATACTAAAATACTCCTAGCACTAATTCCATTAATTGATACAAACACATGTACGCTTTACCGATTTCGCATTAAAATCGTATTCGGCATTGGGGGACAATTCAATCAATTCGAAAACTGATTCTATCGGAATACAGGACAGCACAAATGAACCCAACCAAGTGGATCCTATTCGGTTTCTCTAGCGTCTTTTCAATTTACGTCGGATTCCTTCTTTTCGACTCAACGGGGGCATCAAGCAACTTCGCTAAATTTGCCTATTGGAATATTCTAGCGTGCTTCGGTGGTTTCGTAATTGCGGCTCTAAAGGCCTACCAAGAAGACCTGAAGGAATGGTTTTTCGAAAAAAGAAACTGGATCGTTCTCAGCATAGCTATCATTGCTTCAGTTTTCCTATACAGCCGCGAAGGGGGAGGCTTTAACATAACATTCGACGAACACACGATATCCAATGTCGCAAAGAGTCTGCACTATGATCGGCTAGCAATTTGGCGCGAATCTGCTGCTCTCGGAATCGACGAGACTTCAATCGTAGACAAACGCCCTATCCTTTTCCAATTTCTTCTAGCAACCGTACATGACATTTTTGGATACTCTATTCCGAACGCCTTCTACTTAAACGGATTTTTGACCGTTATTCTACTATTGCTCGTACACGTTTGCACCAGCAAATTGTACAATCGGCAAGCAGGTTGGTATGCGATGCTACTCGCATGCTGCGCTCCCATACTCAGCCAAAACTCAAGTGGCGGTGGACTGGAAACGCTGAACCTTGTTGGTATTCTCACCTGCTTTCTATTTACCCTAAAATACACTGAAACCCCCAATTCCGTTTCTCGTTTTTCAGCCTTAATGGTTGCCGTCGCACTCTTTTCCCACGCTCGGTACGAATCGCCATTTCTCGTATTTCCTATCGTTATCGTTGTCGCTATATATTGGTTACGCTGTAAACAAGTGCAAATAACGTGGCCGGTCGTGCTGGTGCCAATTTCGTTCATCCCGATTGCATGGCAACACTCATTCTCCGCGGCAAATGAGAGATACAAGCAGTACAAGTACGACTCCGATGGGTTTTTTAGCTTTTCCTACATCGACGAGAACCTCGGACATGCTACGAACTTTTTGTTTTCATCGAACAAATTCTCAGCTAATTCCCCTTGGCTTTCGATTATCGGTTTGTTGAGTCTCATAATTCTACTAACTCTTAGTGTAACCCGCAATAGAGAATGGCCCTCGGCAAAAGATCGATTGCTGGTCGCTCAAGTATTCTGCTTTTCTATAATAGCAGAGTTCATACTCGTTCTCGGATTCACCTATGGCCAACTCGATGACCCAGTGGTCGCTCGTCTCGGCCTGCCACTGATTCTTCTAATGCTTATTTGCTCAGGACTAGCATTTGGAATGATACATACTCTGCGCCCAAAACTAAAGGTAGCCAGCCAAACCTTAGTCTTGGTTTGTTTTCTATATGCGCTTCCTCTTTTCTCAAAACACCTCTATTCTGACAACAATAAGATTCTGATGCGTCTGGAATGGATGATGAATCGACACCATCAGTTGGCCGACGGAAACTATTTGTATATCTCAGCCTATCCGCAAGAATTCGAACTTAACGATATCGGAAATATTGGTTTTCAAAGGGCGGTTGCTCAACCCGGACTTATAAAATTCCACAAGGATCTTGGAACTTGGGATGAAGTATTTGTTATTCAAACACTCGGGGTTCAGCCTATGGATGGTGAGATCATTGAACCCCCCCTACCGGGGCACGACCCCGGGCCCTGGTTCGAGCTAGAAACCATTACGGAAGTATCTACGACTCCTTTACACATTACTCGATTGAGTAAGGTAACAAAAATCATTCCGGATCTAGACGATGAAACAATGGATAAGGAAATTCGAGAAAAGCTCTTACAATCTGAGCTTTCGTACATGAACCCGATCGATCCTGAGGCATACAGTATATGGTTGAACTCCTTACCTTAAAAACCTGCCCGTTTGATCCAAATAATAGATACACCTAAACCCACAATCACTCCCCATAGGAGATTTACCTTTTCTTATTTTGAGTCGAGAAGGTAAATAAGGTTGAGTAAAAGGTGTAAATTCCTCGCTAGTTCTCATATTCTTTTAGACATTAAAATTGTGCATACAATTATGGAGTCATTTTGTTACGTGAACGATTGAAACGCCTCCATTTCTCATTACAATGAGAGCCAAGCGAAGAGAAAATACTCTTTGCAACTCGCTGTGTTCTTTGCGTTTCGCGAAACGCTTGAGTATCCCCCTAAGGGGTGCAAACACACTTATTTCAAAAAAGCTCCTTTACCGCTTGCGACCTACGACAAGCAGGTTCTTGCCAATCGCTGGAGCCCACTTCCCTTCCAGAAACCGGGAGACCGGAATCACGAGCTTATCGTACGCGCTGACATTTCCGCTATTAAGGGACTTGTTGAACATAACCATCATCAGGTACCAAGGCATGATTCCGGCCATATCAAAGTACTTCGCTTCGTTGATTTCGAAATCATGATCTTCGAGAATTCCTACGAGATTCTTCTTACGATAGCGTCTAAAATGGCCGAGCTGACTATCGAAGTCGCTGTACAGCCACTCTAAAGCCGGAACTAAAATTGCTAGGTGCCCCCCTGGCTTCAAGCTCTCGTAGGCAAAACCTACTTCGTCCACATCATGCTCAACATGTTCGAGAACATTAACATAGACCGCCGAATCAAAACGCTCTCGATTGCCTTCGAGGCATTCCCCAAAATAGCGGGGTAGAGTCTCTACTTGGGAGTTCTCACTGTGCCTTTCCTCTAAAATTGGAAACATGTTGCTCGAGGGCTCAAAGCAGGTAACCTGATCGGCACCCCTTTCCAAAATGAGATCCGTGAAGTCACCACTGCCCGCTCCCACTTCTGCGACTTCTTTGCCTAGGTAAGGCGAGAATTCGTCCGCAATCCATTCGTGATAATTTTGCGCGAAAGACATCGCTTCCAAATCGCGCCCAAAATAAGTGAGTTCTGCAGTATTACCCATGAGGTTGTGAAGAATGGTACCTAGTTTGCACCTTAATAGGTGATCGGCAGAATCGGTCATTCTCTTAGGGCAAGGAGCAGAAAAATGCTCTTTTTCTAAAAAATCGCTGCTTCCCAGTAATTTGAGACAGAAAGTTAACCCCTCGGGCCCCATTCGGATAGCCCCTCAAATCAAGGTCAGATCCTTTTCTACCGCCGGGCAACGTAGATCACTGATTCTGAATCCGATTCTGGAGGATCGAAAGTGAAGTCTCCATAGACGGAGACGTCTCCAAGCCCCGACTTCTGGAGCAGCGTCAGCATATCGTAAGGCAAGTGCCACCGAAGTGTCATCGACCGGTCTTCCTCACATTGCAAAACCCCAGTAGAATCGAGGTGCTGGAATCGATTCCGCAATTGAAGAAGCTGATCGAACCGGTTAATCTCCCACCCTTGCCACGCAACGATTCTACTTCCCTTTCGATCGCTCAAAGACTCGCGCCTCTTTGTCAGAGGCTTTTGATTCGCATCGCTTTCGAGCATTTCCCACGGCATGTAGGTCGGAAAAACCAGCTGTCCTGAGGGTTTCATATGCTTAAGACATGCGTCTAAGCATCCTTCTATTTCCTGCGTCTCCAAAAGCAGGTTAAAGGTGAATCCAGGGATGAGAATACTATCGAACTGGGAGCCCAGATCGAATTTGCGTATATCTCCTCGGGACAGTTCAGCCTCCAAACCGGAACGCGTAAGCTTCGCTCGGCAAATTTCGAGCATCTCGTCGGAAGAATCGATTCCTGTCACCTCAATTCCATCCTGAGCGAGCGGGCATAAAATTCGCCCTGTTCCACAGCCAAGATCGAGGACCTGGCCCGGATTGGACTCTATCAAAAACCGATAGAACGGGTAGTCATCAAAATCTGAAAGCTCGTCGATCAGATCGTAGGATGACGCTTCAATGCCGGAATACTCGTAAGGTCTATCCATTCGAAGCCACCAATTTGGCACTCTTGTCCTAACCCACAACAACCTTCTAGCGTCAAAGGCTAAAATTTCAATTTCTCGGAAACCCAACTCAATTACCGACAAGCCCTTAAGCCCGCGAGGAGGAACCTACTCAAATAAGTCCAATACCCTAATAGGTATATCACACCAACCTAAGTAAATCCGCATGGTGGAGCTCAAGACTCACTCCCATTCTGTCGATCCAAAAGCACCCGAAAGCTCCACAATGGCCAATAATAAAACGCGCATTCTGGTAATCGATGACGAGATCGATTGCCTCGACCAAATAAAGACTTCTCTGTCCTCGAAAGCAGACCAGTGGATTCTTGAGTATTCCAACAACCCTCTGCAGGCCCTCGAGTCGATTGTCAGTAATCCCCCAACGATTGTTATCTGCGACTACCATATGCCCCAAATGAATGGGGCAGAGCTCCTGCGCAAAGCCGAAAAAGCCCATCCATTTATTCACCGCTTCATCGTTGCAAATCGGGACGAAATCGGAGTTCTCGAGGATGGAATCGGAAGCGCTTTCCACTTTCTGCCGAAGCCATGTCCCGCAAATCGCCTCCTAACCGAGATTCAAAGGTGCCTCTCAATCGAGGCCTGGCTTGGGAAAACTCAAATCAAGAACATCGTCGGCACACTGGGCGAACTACCTAGCTTACCCTCTCTCTATATCAAAATCGTCGACGTGCTGAACGACGATGATGTATCCATCGAGAAAGTAGGCAAAGCGATCTCCACTGACATTACCATCAGCGCTAAAATTCTAAAAATCGTTAATTCCTCCTTTTTCGGCTTCGATGAGACCATTTCAGACATTACTCAAGCCGTCAGTGTTCTCGGCATCGAAACGGTTAAGAACCTAGTTCTCGCAATCCAGGTATTTAGTGACTCCCAAGGAGGAGAGCAAAAGACTCAAACCGACCAACTATGGAATCACAGCATGAACGTTGCTGTCGGCGCTAAAAACCTGATGATGTACGAAACCGGCAGTTCCAAACTTGCAGAAGGAGCGTATACATCCGGACTCTTTCACGACATCGGGAAACTAATTATGCAAAGAGCGGCACCTGGTGCCTACAAGTCCGCTCAAGAGTTCGCCGCATTAGAGAAAATCCCAGCATGGGAAGCCGAAAACGAAATTCTAGGCTGTAATCACGCCGAGGCCGGAGCCTACCTGCTCGCTCGCTGGGGACTTCCTATCGAAGCAGTCGAGTCTGCAGTATTCCACCATGAGCCAGTGAACTCCTCCGGTTCATCGTTCTCCGCACTGGCTTCCGTCTACGTTGCCAATCGAATCCTTTCCGAGAAAGAAGCGACCCCAGCTTCCGGATACGACTGTCCATTCATTTCTGGGTTAGGGAAAGCAGACCAGTGGCCCGAATGGCATACGCTGGTTACAAGAGACTTTAGTGATGAAACGAACTGTTCCGGGAAAAGAGCAGGGGCCGATCTCGAGCAGCCGCAAAGCAAATGGGATTCCGAAGTAGCAAATTGCGAGAGCCCTACTGATTTCCCAGCCGAGCAAGAAGTGCGTAAACCGCGAATCACTCAAAATCAATTAGTAGTGGGAGCTTGCACTCTCGCCTGTATCCTATTCGCGGGCTTTATCGTAACCAAAAATACAAGTTCCGTGACCATTGACGATTGGGAGCAAGGTTCATTTACATCGCAACCCAATGAAGGGACACACTTTGAGAATATTGATGAAAACTCAGCCGATGATAACACGATTACGGCCCAAGAGCTTGTTGACCAGGCATCCGACACGTATTTCAAAACTGTGACGGCTGAGGAGCTTGTCGCAGAAAGCCTCGACCCCTCTCAAGAGCCGATCAAGTTTCCAAAAATCAACATAACAAAAATTTATCATGACCTTCCTATTCCCGTAGCCAATATCAACAGTAAGATGGTGAGAATTGGAGACAGGGTCTCAGGGGCTCGTATCGTAGATATGGACCAGAAAAACGTGATCGTCCAATATGAGGGGATGCGAAAGTCCTACTCAGTAAAATGAAGCGAAGATAGCGGTGCTACAAGGCACTCGAATCGACTGATTCTATCCAAGAAACATAAGAGGCAGCACTTCCTCCGTCGATAAATTCGGTCGTCCCTTCGACTCTGCCATCGTCGGAATAGAAGATTAGAAACGGAATTCCGGTAATGCCAAACCGTTCTCGAATACCGGCAGCATCTTCGCTCTTCCGCGGTATTCCTACCTTTCCTCCGAGGATGCCTTCCGATTCCAAATATTCATCCAGTGCCGCATCGCTATTTAGCAACGCTTCCAGCTTGTTACACCAAGGACACCAATCCCCGTTTCCCTTGAATATCATGAGCAGTCGCCTCTGCTGGGAATTCCTTTGCTCAAGCGCTTCGTCTATATCGGCCAACCAATTCATCTAATTTTCACTCGCTGTTTTCAACTTAAGTTCGCGAACCCTAGAAAACTTTCAATGTCTGGCAAGGTCGTATGTTTTATTTTTAAGGGAAAAGAGTTTTCATTCCCAAAATGGAACACCTACACCGACTACCTGCTTTCAATTTCTTTAGCCAAGCGTAGTCGAATCAACCATACGCCAGTGGCCTAAAAAGACCGAGCAGGACATTGCAGCGTTCAAAGACTCCCCATTCCCGAACGAGGGAATTTGTATCCGATGGTCTGCCAGCTCTATAATTTGTTCCGAAACTCCCCTCGCCTCATTTCCAATTACCAGTAGGGTTTTAGCCGGCCAGCGAAAATCGAAGAGGGACCCGCTCGTCCTGAGGGCACTAACAACAATTTGAAACCCTTCGCCTTTCAAGGCGGCCGCGGTGCCGGCTAGATTCTCTACCGGCAAGATAGGCAAGTGAAAAAGACCGCCCATCGTGGCTCTTACCAGTTTTCCGTTTTCCTTTTCCGGACACCCCTTCCCCATTAGAACCGCATCGGCCCCGAACCAGTCGCACCCTCGAACAATCGCACCGCAATTTCCAGGATCGCTAACCTCATCCAAGGCTACCAAAAATCTCTCGGATTTTTTCTTAAGAGAGGCTTCGAAGCTTTCCCAATCGTAATGTAAGCGATCGGCAATCCCAATCACTCCCGAGTTTGTCTTCGTTTCTCCCAGCGCCTTCAGTTGCGATTCGCTTGCCGAGTAGACCTTATCTGAATGCTGCGTGGCTTTAGCCAGAACCACTCGGTCCTCATCACTCAACTTTCGAGATTCATCATATACCACCGCGTTAAGATGCGCACCGGATTTGATGGCCTCCTCCAGCAAGTGCCATCCTTCAATGATGAATCGGTTCTCGATCTCCCTGTTTTTTTTGCTGTGCAACTTTCGGAAGACCGAAAGCTTGGCTTTTGAAAGCGGTTCTGCCATCTTGAACCCATCAAGCATTGTCACTTCCGCTTGTCCATAGAAAAGCTGGAGTCGCTACACTTGGAAATGATATTTGCACATTCAAGAGGAAGGAGATGGAGCGGCAGATAATACATGTGGATATGGACTGTTTCTACGCAGCAATCGAGGCTCGAGATAATCCGTCTTTGAGAAAAGAACCTATCGCGGTGGGTGGCCGGAGTTCGAGAGGCGTTCTGACCACATGCAACTATGAAGCCCGAAAATTCGGTATCCACTCGGCAATGCCAAATTTTATCGCGATTCGGAAATGCCCCCATCTCGTCATATTGCCGGTAAGATTCGAGGCATATCGATTAGAGTCCAAACGCATTAGATCCATACTCAACCAATACTCCAATTTAGTAGAACCCCTTTCACTCGACGAAGCCTACCTAGACGTATCGAGCGATAAGCGTAACGCGGTTTCAATAGCCAACGATATTCGAAGACAAATAAGACGCGTCACAGGGCTGACGGCTTCCGCAGGAGTCGCTCCCAACAAGATGCTAGCGAAAATCGCTAGCGACTGGAAGAAGCCCGATGGACTGTTTCATATCGCCAAAGAAGACATATCCAAATTCATGTCTAGTCTCCCTGTATCTAAGATTTGGGGAATCGGTAAGAAAGCAGAAGAAAAGCTACTAGCAAGAAACATACGAACATGCGGGGATCTTCAATCCTACAGCTCTCTGGAGCTTACGCATTTGTTCGGTAAGTTCGGCGGAGAACTCTACGATTTGTGTCGAGGAATCGACCACCGTCCCATCATTTCCCACCGTATTCGTAAATCCATTAGCGTCGAAAGGACTTTCTCGACTAATCTCGAATCGCTCGAGGCCTGCGCAGAAAAAGTTGAGTCACTCTTCCAGGAACTCGAAGAGGATTTGTTCCGAATCAAAGTGGATCGAAAGATCGCGAAGCTCTTCATAAAGCTGAAGTTTTCCGATTTTTCGAAAACGACAGTCGAGCGAGTGGGTCTTGCGATCCACGAGTCTTCTGCCCAAGCCCTGTTACGGGAAGCATTCGGACGTAAGGCTTTGCCAGTGAGGCTTATCGGAATTGGCGTTAGACTGGCGACCCATCAGGCGAGCAAGTCGAGCCAGCTCGAGTTCGAGTTCCAAAACTAGCCTTTTCCCTTAGCAATCAGCTCGGGACTCTCAGGGCTTGCTCTCTAAACTTTTTCAACGAACATCGTCCTTTTCACGTTTTGAGTCATGCTGGAAGGCAAACGCATTCTATTAATACTGACAGGCAGCATCGCGGCCTACAAATCGCTCGACCTCATCCGTCTGCTCACAAAGGCCGGCGCCACTGTCGAGGGCGTATTGACTGAGGGAGGAAGGCAATTCGTGACTCCCCTTTCCGTGGAAACTCTCACCGGCAAAAAAGCTCACGTCGAAATGTGGGATTCCGACGCTTACCAAATGAACCACATCGAACTTTCTCGTCGGTCAGATTTGATAGTGGTGGCTCCGGCAACCGCTGACTTCATCGCAAAAATGGTAAGAGGCGAAGGAGACGATTTGGCTTCCACCCTAATGCTGGCAAAGAATAAGCCAGTCATAATTGCTCCTAGCATGAATGTAGAAATGTGGGAAAACCCCGCTTTTCAGCGCAATCTTGAAATCGCGAAATCCGATGGAGCGACAATAGTTCCTCCGCAGGCGGACAGGTTGGCCTGTGGGGAAGTTGGTATCGGCAAAATGGCTGAGCCGGGTTCGATAATCGAAGTGATCAGTGACCATTTCCGGCTCGTATCAACACTCGAAGGTAGACGGGCCGTCGTGACATCTGGCGGCACAATCGAGCGCATTGACAGCGTCCGGTACCTTAGCAACTACTCTTCCGGCAAGCAGGGCAACGCCATCGCAATCGCTCTCGCCCAGGCCGGGGCAAAAGTAACTCTGGTTTCAGGCAAGAATAGTTTCACTCCTCCGAGTCATGCCAATCTGCAAGTTATCGAAGTCGAGTCCGCCGAAGAAATGCACGAATCGGTTCACAAAGCCCTTCCCGCAGACATTTTCGTTGGTTGTGCCGCAGTGTGTGACTTTAAAGTCCTCAATCGTTCCGATCGAAAAATAAAAAAATCCGAAGGACTGAATATCGAGTTTGCTGAGAACCCAGACATAGTCCGTTCTGTGGGCAAACTTGGGCCTTCTGTTCGTCCGGCAATCGTCGTCGGATTCGCCGCAGAAACAGAAGAATTGATAGACAACGCTCAATCGAAGCTAGAAGCCAAAGCCTGCGACTTGATCGTCGCTAACAACGTCTCAGGTGGTGCCGTTTTCGGTCAGGACGAGAATACCGCTCACTTCGTCACTTCCGAAGGGTCGGTCGAACTAGGGACACTGAGCAAAAGGCAGCTCGGACAGGAGATTTCCCTATGGATTTCGAAACGTCTCAAAATGTAGAAATTGGCAAATTCACGGGCTGATTGGGACATCGCTTCCAATGCGGCTCGAGCTGTGAAAAATTGGCGAAAGTCACTTGAACGGTGCCTTCCCTCCAGTGGATTCGCCTTTTCTGCTCTCTTTCTCACCAAGGCGCGCGTTATAAAAACTAAGGAACTTTTCCCACAAAAAGGCTTCCCGTATCGCCCACAGATACAGTCAAATGAGTTCGAAGGCAAAGAGAGCAGTCAAGATATTGATTGCAGACAAAGACCCTTCTTTCCTCGATTCGATCCGCAACGCTCCATCGATCATCCAGGAAGGATGGCAACTGCGTGCCGTACAGGATGGAGAGGAAGCAGCCGCTTCCCTAGCTGCAGATCAAGCAGATATCGTACTCACCAGTCTAGACCTTCCCAAAACCTCTGGCGACGTACTTCTATCAAACGTTAAACGGGAATATCCAAATTCGCTTAGATTTCTGGTTCACGACCAGTCTGACAAAGACTCGTTGAAGAAAGGCACCGGCCTGGCCCACCTCTATATCGAAAGACCCATCTCGCCAGAGAACCTCGTAAAAGAGATTAAGCATGTCCTAAAAACTCAGTTGAGAATTCGACGCAAAGAGGTTGTTGAAATCGTTCGAGACACAAAACAGCTCCACGTCAACACGGAGCCAATGCAGCAGCTTCTTAAAACCGCCGATGATCCCAATTGTGGAATCGATGATTTCGCTCCTGTGATAATGCAGCATCCTACTGCAGTCGCTACCATTCTTCAAGTTGCCAACACCGCTTTTCTCGGAGCTGGTGGCCGAGTGGAAACCATTGAAGAAGCCCTCCAGATGCTGGGCATGGACTTCGTTCGAAATCTCGCAATTACTGAGTTGGCGAAGAAGCAGCTTAGTCTATCTCCTGGGCTACAAGAGATCGCCAACGCGGTGTTGAAGCATTGCATCGAGACCAGTCACTGCGGAATGCAGATGAGGAAGTTCGGTGTAAACGTGAAACAAACTCAAGCGCTTTCCAGTATCACTCTTCTCCATGACCTTGGAAAGTTAGTTCTCTTGGCAAACAAACAAGAAGAATATGCTGACCTAATGGGGAGATCCATCGAGAACAACCGACCCTTGTGGCACTTGGAGCAAGCCATTTTCGGTTGCGATCATGCGGCCATCGGAGGTTTCCTCTTCGCAATGTGGGGACTCCCAGAAAATATCGTTAGAGCCACAACATGGCATCATGAACCGGCAGCTTTTGCTTCAAACGAGTTTTGCTACGTTACTCTATTACATTTCGCCAACTGCGCCGCTCATGTGAAAAACGAGATGCCTTTCTACTGCGGGGATGAGCTGATTCCTGAGGTTGCCGAAAAGGCTGGACTACCAATCGACTACATCAAGGAACTGGACTGACACCACCTGCTACTCCAAGGCGCAACGCAGCGCTTCGACAATGTGTTCTCGACTGTAGTCTTGCCGTACTTTGGCCAATGCTCCCACTCTTAGCTGTTGCCACAAGGGTTCTTCCGAGTAAGCCCGAACACAAGCGTCAGCAAAGGCCTCTGCGGTATCGGCCGACACTAATTCCTTTTCAGTCCATCCGAGCTGGCTTCTTGCAAGTGTGGTCGCCACAACGGGGATACCCTTCGAAGCAGCTTCAATTATTTTTAGAGGAATACCCGCCGCGAACCGAGCGGGCGCAATAAACAGTCGGCATTTTTCATACCACTTACTGAGATCCTCCACAAATCCTAAAAATACTTCTGAATCCGAGGCGTACTTCATCAATTCATCTGAATGGTATCTGCCTGCGCAGTAGAGTTTAATGTCGTGACCCAACTTTGCTCGAATTAACGGCAGGGAATTTTCAATAAAATCAATCAAGCCTATCGCGTTGGGGGCTGAATCCGAGTGAACAGCCCCAACGAAAAGAATCCCTTCTCTTTCTGAAAATGACCCAACCGTTGGCTCAATTGCCGAGTGATGCCTAAGCATGACCACATTAGAAAATCCGAGTGTACCAAATTGCTTTCGTTCGTGCTCGGATATTGACAATATGGCATCCGCAGCCTTCGCCGGCTTCAATTCCGCTTCAAGCAATTGTTTCTCTTCCGACTCTGAAAATGGCTCTCCATTGTATAGCGCTTCGCTTATCTCTCGATTGGCGAAAACAGCCTCGGCATCGTATATCAAACGCAAGCCTGGTCTTTTACTTTTTGTATCTTCAATCAAACGACCAAAAGAACTAAGATTGTTAGGTCGTGAAATGATTACGGCGTCATACAGTTCCCCTCTTCTCTGCCAAAATTCTTCGAAACCTTCCGCCCCAACCCCTAAAGCCACTTCAACTTCCCGAGGGGTGTCCTTGTACACGTCCGCAAAGTCGCTCGTCGTGATGAAAGTGGGAAGCAGAGTTACAGAATGCCCCAGCTCAATCAGTGCCCGCAGCATTTCCTTTGTTCTGGGAAACCCTGCTCCCATGTGGGCAAAAGGAGGAGCGTCTTCAATCCAAAGTACCCGCTGCCCTCTCGTACATTCATGAACGGGATCTAATTCGAAATCACTTTGAGAAGGGAAACTGGCAAGCTCAAACTCGCGATTCACTAAGAGCTTGTTTCGATTTTCCGCCATCGTTTTAGCGGCACTTTCCCAAGAGTCTCGGAACTCCAGATTTCTGGTCACTATACTGCACGGGTCGTAAACAATCCTTTTCCCCGCGCAATTAAGTCTCAAGCATAGATCAACATCCTCGTAGTACTCATCCAAGTACGACTCATCGAATCCTCCGATCGACTGAAAAGTATCTTTTGCCATTCCCAAGTAGGCCCCTGAGCAAAACGCCACATCTCTTCTGTACTGCACACGATAGTCGTCTGGATTCCAGCCTCTTCCTACTGAGCGGCATATTCCACTAGAATTCAAAAGCGACCCCGACTCAATGAGAACTCCATCGCCATCCAGCAACATAGCTCCAACGGCTCCCACCCCTTTTTCATTATTCAGTACACTCAGTGTAGCGCAAATCGTATCACTTCTTACGCACACGTCGTCCTTCAAAAAAATGATGTCTGCACCTCTTGCTACATCCGCACCCATATTCCAAGCGCTAGAGTAGCTTGCGATCTCCAGACATTGCACCTTCGCGACAGCCTTCAATCGATCAAGCAAACGGGTAATCAACTCAATAGGGTTCGACTCGACAATGACGACAACCTCCATTCGGACCGATTCCGTAAGACTCAGGGCCTCTAAGCACCGAAATAGGAATGGGGCTGGGTTTCGCGAAGCGACTACGATGGTTACTTCTGGCTCTGCGACAGAATCAAAATTCAGCCCTTCTCCCGTTTCCAGAAATAGCTCAAGCGAACGCTTCGCTCGTCTGTAGAAATCTGACTCTCCTTTTAGACTATCTAGCATTTAGCAATGACTGGCTCGGATGACACAGATTGAATCTGCGTGAGCAAGCCAAATGCCTAGATAACTGTCAGCAAATGAATGGAGTGAACGAAAAAAGAAGTCCGCTTTTGACTGCTATGAGTTCGGAGCTACCTCGCTTTTGGATACTAGACGCTCGTAAGTGCCAGCGATCGCTTCTTCTAGCTCGATGGGCTTAAACGGCTTGGTCAAGTAATCGTCCATCCCCGCTTCATAGCACTTCTCTTTGTCTTCTCGCATCGCGTTGGCGGTCAGAGCGACAATTCTTGGCCTCTCATCACCCCACTTAGCAATTATTTGTCTTGTGGCTTCAAGACCGTCCATTTCCGGCATCTGAATATCCATGAATACAAGATTGTAGGAATTCTGCTCAAGAGCCTTGATCGCTTCAAGGCCGTTATTGGCCACTTCAATCTTGTAACCAAATTTCTTAAACAATCTAGTCGCAACCTTCTGGTTTACGATATTATCCTCAGCCAGCAGGATAGACATCGGCATTCTTTCTCCCAGTTTCTCGGAAGTTTTCTCGATCTTCTTTACCGTCTCCTCCGCTAACCCTACAGATTCCATGAGATTGCGTTTAGTATTCGCAAGTTTACAGGGCTTCAATTGAGACAACACCTTGCCTGACACACCACTGCCAGCATGAAGGCTCCCCAATGGACCGCATATCACTACCGGCAGATTCGGATTCCCCGAGCCTTTACGAACGCCTTCAACCAATTCATTCGTATCTAAACCATCGATACCTGATTCCACATAGGCCAGAAGCAAACTCGAAGGTTCAACTTCAAGATTCTCAAGATCAGCCAGCGACTCCAAACCAATTGATTCTAGGCCAAGGTGTTCGACCTGGCTCGTCAGGGACTCTCGACTGAATGCATTGTGCTCAACAATCAAAGCCTTCTTCCCATCAAATTCTCCCACGGTCTTCGTTCCTGCATGAAGCGATTCGATGGCAGATTTGCGGAACTCAACCGTAAAGTGGAAAGTCGACCCTTCATCTATCACGCTTTCCACCCACATCGATCCGCCCATCAATTCCGCCAGGTTTTTACTGATAGACAAACCAAGACCGGTGCCACCATACTTTCTAGTGGTTGACGCATCCACCTGACTAAACGACTCAAAGAGAGTATCCACGCGATCCGCGGGAATACCAATTCCCGTATCACGTATTGAGAACTGGGCTTTCAACCGATCATCGCTCTCCTCTACCAGAGAAACTCGAACGCAAACACCCCCTTTCCCAGTGAACTTCACCGCATTCCCAATCAAGTTAACCACAACTTGACGCAATCGTGTAGGATCCCCGAGCAGCGTAGTTTCCATCGAATTATCGATCACATAAGCGATATCCAGACCTTTTTCTGTCGCCTGCAATGCGAGTGTATCAACTGCCTCCTCTACACAATCGCGAAGGTCAAAGAGGATACTCTCGATCTCGAGTTTTCCGGATTCGATCTTGGAAAAATCTAGAATGTCATTTATTACGACAAGCAACGCCTCGCTACTAGCGCGTATTGTATCCACGCATTCACGCTGTTCGCGATCAAGGTCCGTGTCACTCACCAGACCGGTCATTCCAATAATGCCATTCATCGGAGTACGGATTTCATGACTCATGTTGGCGAGAAAATAACTCTTAGCCTCGTTCGCCTCCTCTGCCTGTCGCATTGCGGCTCTTAGCTGCTCTTCCGAACGCTTCTGCTCCGTTATCTCGTGGAAGAACCAAACCCTTCCATACGATTCACCTAAAGGCGAGCATATCGGGAAAGAAGCTTGCTCAAAAATCCTTCCGTCGTTCAACTCGAGCAGATCTTTTACTGTCTCGGTTTCACTCGCGGAAATTGAATTTGCCTTCTCCAAGAACGCCTGAGGTTCAGGCATCAATTCCGATGCAGTCTCCCAGATTTTTGCAGGGTCCCCCGCGTCCATAACACTTGGAGATAACGACCAGATTTCGTGAAAACGTTTGTTATAGTTCGATACAATACCGCGTTCATTGACGACTAGAATTCCATCAGTCGATGCTTCAGATTGGGCTTTCAGAATAGAGTTATAGCGCTTTAACAGGTTCTGGCGCCGCTTGTTGTGAGTGACGTCGGTACCAGTAGCAACGATTGCCGTAATCCGTCCTTTGTCATCGCGCACGGCAACTGTTCTAAAGTAGACATCAAGCACTCGGCTTGACTCCGTGGCCATCTGAACATCTCCCTGCCAATGACCATATTCCTGAGTCTCCTGTAAGATTTTCTCAAACAGGCCTTGATCTTCAAAGAGAGCTACCGCCCCTCCTGAATTGTTCAACTGGTCGATCGAGTCATATCCAAGAACACTGGTGAAGGAGTTGTTATGGTAGATGCCGTTTCCTTCGGTCGACATCATTAGGATAAAGTCGCTAGAGACCTCAACTGCGGCAGATACCATTCGGAGGCGTTCTTCGGATTCCTTCCTCAAGGTAACGTCCTCAAATATTCCGTACCAGATAATTGTTTCGTCGCTACGCTTTTCAGGTATCGCTTTAGTTGATACCCATTTCTGCTTTCCATTGGGACCATTAACTCGATATTCTAAATAGAGCGGATTAAGATTCTTTGAAGATACTGCCAAGCTCTCGTATACCCGCTCCAAGTCCTCTATGAAAACGGCCCCCATGGCGATAGAGGCATCCTTCATGACATCTTGTGCCTCGACTCCGAGAAGGTCTTTAATCTTCTCGCTGATAAACGGGAAGGACGGATCACCATCTTGGTTTATCTTCAAATGAAAGTAGACCCCAGGTACTTGGTCGCTCAAACGCTCCAACTCATTGGAACTGCTTTCCAATTCCTGCTCGACCTGCCTTGCCTTAGTAACGTCTTCAGCAACTAAAATGTACTCTGAACGATCCGCTTTCTGGGCTGAAAGAACAACCGTCTTCAACTCGCCTTGAACCTCAAACGCGAGCTCCTTACGTGCCGGCTTGTGAGTATTCTGAATATTCGAGATGAGCTCATCAATTTCGAGAACGTCGTAAACGGATGAAACTTCCCTCAATGCTCTGCCCACAATATTTGAGCGTTCAATTCCAAGAAGTTCGCGGGAGGCGCGATTTGCAAAACGGACAAGCCAATTTGTCGTCTGATCTTCACAAGACAAGTCTTGAGACAAGCAGACGATTCCGTCGGTCGATCGATCAAGAGCCACCGTAAGAGCCGACTCCCGGTCAGCGCCGCTTGACTCAATCCCAGATCCAATCGGACGCAGATTCCACAAAACTTCTCCTTCTCCCATCTTCGTCGCAATGGCTTCACACGCATAAGGGCCTTTTTCGGTCGGCGAGGCCAAAGTCAAAGAAGCAGTACCTTCTTTCTCCTGAAGCGCTTTCTCCCAATTTTTGAAGTAGGCCTCCATCGGAGTGTCCGTGAGAGAATGAACATCTGAACTGCGAACCAAAAGCTCTACCGCTGCTCGATTGGCCATCAGGATGAGACCATTGCTCGAAATAATCTGAGCATTAGGAGATTTGAGGAATATGTCTTGGAACAAACCAGTGGGATTCATAGCGTGCTGCTGATTTAAAATTGAGTTACAATGTCTATCGGCAGCTCTGCTAAAAAACGGAGTTCTTTTGGGTACTTTTACCCAAAGGCATCAAAAAGTCCGAAGGCAGAAAGATTTGGAGTATCAACTCGACGTAATACCCATTGAATCCTCCCCAAACAGGACGCTTGGAGTCGTCTCAATTTTCTATTTCGAATATCCGGTGCAACCGCAGGAGCTCGATCACGGACTGGACCGGAGCCTGCACACTCGTAAGGCGAACTTGCCCATCCGTGCTTGGAAGCCGTTTATAGACGCCTAACAACGCCCCGACTCCAGAGCTATCGATAAAATCGACCTGCCTGAAATCCAGTTCTACTTGATTGACTTCAGGCGACCAAATTTCATCCACTTGCCGCTTGAATTCTCGGGAAGCAGAGGCATCCAATCGGTTTACACCCATTTCGATACGCAATACGCCGTTTTCTATTTGACCTTCAATTACTGAATTCATGTTTGCAGGAAATTTGGAATTTTCGTTGCTCGTCTCTAACAATGAAACGTACTATCTTCAGTGCTACGGCACATTGAGCTCGGAGCTTGAATCGCAGCTAATGGCATTTGAGAAAGCAGTTTTGTGAACAAGCCCATCTTGATAGGCATTTCCGGCGGGAGCGGCTCCGGAAAATCGCACCTCGCCAAACGAATCCAATCTGCTTTCCCCGAGCAAACCACCATTATCGAACAGGATTGGTATTACCGTGACCTCTCGAATCTAGACCCAGAGGAAGCCAAGAACAACAACTTCGACCATCCTTCGGCAATTGAGCACTCGCTATTGCGCCAACATTTGGACTCACTGATAAAAGGCCAGGTGGTCGAAGCGCCCGACTACTCCTATTCCAGCCACAGCCGACTCAATTCCGTCAAATTGCTAGAGCCTGGTCCCGTATTGATATTAGAGGGCTTATTCTCACTCTACTGGCCAGAAATTAGAAATCTGCTCCACTTCAAGCTCTATCTAGAAGTTCACTCTAAAACTCGGTTAGAACGAAGGCTCATTCGTGATGTACGAGATCGCGGTTACACAGAGGAGCAAATTCGCGCGAGTTGGAAACATCAGACTCTTCCCATGCACAAAAAGTTTGTCGAGCCTACCGCGAGATTCGCCAATTTCGTCTGGAACTCTCAACAAGATACTTCTTTTGAAACAACGTTTTTGGCCGATCTACGAAGAAGACTCGCCAAAAATGCAAAGAATCCCAAATGACTCAGACGCAGAGATTGCCGAATACTGGGCCAGGGCCGCCACCGTATCCGGCAAAACCGGCCTCAAAGCAAGGACTAGACTAAAACGTTTTTCCTGGTCTTTCGTGATTGGCGCTACGGTCGCACTCAAACGCATATTCGATATCCTCGTCTCAGGCTTTGCATTGATCGCACTCTCACCAATATTCGGAGTCACAGCGGCACTAATTAAACTTGAAGACAAAGGACCCGTTTTCTTCACCCAGAGTCGCATCGGCCTTAAAGGGCAGTCCTTCAAGATCTGGAAATTTAGATCTATGGTCCTGGACGCAGAAAAAGTAGCCCAACGGATGATCGAGCAACAAGAAGCAAAAGATACCATTGAAATAAAGCTGAAAGGTGATCCGAGAATTACGCGAATCGGGCACTTTATCCGTAAATATTCCGTTGATGAGCTGCCCCAGTTCTGGAACGTGTTTATCGGCGATATGTCGATCGTAGGTCCCCGTCCGGTCGTCGCAGCCGAGGTCTCAGACTACACTGTAGAGGAGCGCAAACGCCTTTTGGCGAAACCTGGGTTGACCTGTTTTTGGCAGGTCGGTGGAAGAACGGATCTCGATTTTGAAAACCAAGTTAGACTCGATATCGAGTACATCCAATCCAGCAGCATCTGGTTGGGTATAAAACTGCTGTTCCTAACCATTCCCGCGGTACTCTTGGGCAAAGGAGCCTACTAGCTAATCTCACTGAAACAATGAAGCTTAAGTGGAGACTTCTGATTCCTGATTGGGGACATCTAGACGAACTTTGGAAGAACCCGGACCCTTTCTGCCTCTGGCCAGTAGGAAACCAGCCTTTCATCGCCCACTGGATGGACCGAGCAGTAGTCGAAAATATAGAAAACGTTGAGATCTACGTAGCAGATCGGCCATCCGCCGTTAGAGATTACTTGAATGGAGGAGCCTATTGGTCGCGTAATGTAACCGTAATCCCAATACGGTCAGACGAAAAAGCGCCGAGCGATGCCGTTCCTGTCATTGGGCTCCCTCGAGAAAACAAAGTCCATAGTGAACTTGAGAACCCTTCAGACCTTTTCCAACACTGGCTGCATCTCAACAAAAGTTGGGTCCAGAAAATCAAGGAGTATGAACTTCGCATTGAGACTCCCATCGGCAACGGCGGATGGGTCGGCCCACAGACAAGAATCAGTCCAAGCGCTAAGCTAGTACCTCCTTTCTGGATTCAAGGAAAATGTGACGTTGGTTCCAATACTGTCATCGGTCCAAATACCTGTATCGGGGAAAACACGATTATCGACGACAACGCAATCGTCCGAGACTCGATTGTACTCCCTGGAACGATGGTGGGGCGCAACACTCAGCTCGATCAGGTCGCTGCAGATGGCGGCCTCTTGATCGATGTGAAAAGAGGATGCCGCATTAATATACTGGATGCATTCATTCTTAGCGATTTGGGAAATCGCATCCGCAAGGCTCCTCTCGCAGAACGCCTTTTCGCAATTCTGCTTTTCACTCTGGCCGCTCCCATTGTCGCTCTCTCTAAAATGGACTGGACGACAATCGAAGCCCATGACGGCAAAGGGGGGGCCTTGCTCTCAAGACAGGCAGAAGCGGATGTCTGCTCGCAAAACGATGGCATTGGTTAAAGGAAGTATTCAAAGGACGAATGCGCCTAATCGGAATACTCCCTCGACCGATAGAATGGAAAAATAGAAGAGAATCAGGAATTGGAGCAGCGTCTCAGAGAGGCTTCACCTGGATTTCTATCACTATCCGATCTCCACGATTGCCACAGTGCGGACGACCCCAACGAATGGGTACACGCTTCCTATCAGGTTCTTGGTAGAGACAAGAACATCATTAAACTTGTCCGGAACAGCTTCTGGAAACTCGCTTTCAAGCGCTCCGCTTGACTTATGGGGAAACTAGAATACCAGACCATCTCCTACTGCACTGTCCCAGGGGACCTGAGCCTCGTTTCAGACGCGGCTGCGAATCTCAAAGAGTTTTGCGATCTGCGACTTCTCGATTCTACCGATTGGCCGAACATAGAACTTGGATTTTGCGAAGCCCTCAATAACGCAATCGAGCACGGATGCGGTGAGGATAGCTCAAAGATCGTCAAAGTGTCCTGGCAGTGGGATGACGATACTCTCACGATCGAAGTCGAGGATCCCGGTACCTTTATCGAGCCTCAATCCCTCCCTCTTCTACCTGCGAATCCCCTAAGTGAATCCGGACGTGGTTGCTTCTTAATAAACTCCATATTCGATTCAGTCTCCCATCAGAACACTGAATACGGTCACAAACTGATTCTGGAAAAAAAACTTCATCTTCCTCAAAACCCGCTGGGCAAGATGCAAGAACTGTACGAGTCTCTACAAAGTACCGTTGGCGAGCTCAATCAAAGCTATACCGAGCTAGCAGCGCTTCAAGGATTCGCACAAGACCTGGGGGACGTGTCCTCGCTCCCCGAAGCCATTTCAAGCAGTCTTGATAGGCTGCAATCGGTATTCACGATCCCACACGCCGAGGTTTGGATTCTGCAGAATGGTAGACTAGAGAATCCGCTAGACCCTCAGCAATCCGCAATCGATCTTATCGGTAGTTCAACTACAGCAATTGTGCAGGCATTCCGGAATCAACGGGAGCGAATCGTCTCCGATTGCTCTAAACTCCCAGTATCCGATCCGGTTTATTCAAATTCGAACTGTGCTCTACTCACTCCAATAACCTATCATGGCGAGAGCGTAGGCGTAATTGCGATACAACTTCCTCAAAAAGACGTACACCAAATTGAAACGAGTATCGCGCGTCTCACACGAGCGTTTTCCCGATTTCTTGCAATTGCGATAGCGAACGCCTCCACAATCGACCAGAAAAAGGAAAATGAGCGTTCGAGAGCGCAACTTGAGATCGCTTCCGAAATTCAGAGATCCCTGCTCCCCTCCAATTTTCCCTGTAATGAACACTATAGGCTAACTGGAAAATGCGTCACTGCGCTTGCCGTTGGGGGCGACTACATCGACGCGATCGACATAAAGGGTCATGGACTGCTTTTGATCATCGCTGACGTCATGGGAAAAGGCGTGCCTGCTGCTCTCTTGGCAACCATTTTCAGAACCGCGATTCGCTCCCGATTGAACCTAGCCGAAACACCAGGTTGGCTTCTGTCACAAATCAACAAGCAGATTCACGAGGAGCTCGGCCATTTGAACATGTTCATCACGGCCCAAGCCGCATACTATTCCTACGGAGACAACCGTCTCAAATTGGCGAGTGCGGGACATTGTCCGGCATTCCTAACACGAAATGGAACGAGAGAGCCAGAAAAGCTAGACGCTGAGGGCATCCCCCTGGGAATTCGCCCGGATGACATCTACGAGGAACGCCTTATCCAATTAGCTTCTGGGGATCGAATCGTTTTCATTACGGACGGAATCTACGAAGCCGAAAACCAGTCCGGTCAAATGCTGGGGATCGACGGCTTTTCGAAAAGGCTCCCAGAGATTTGGCAAGAAGGCATCGAGGCGGTTCCCGACAACGCCTTGTCTGTCGTAGCCGTTTTCTCCCAAGGTGGAGCCGCTCAAGACGACAAGACCCTCATGGCACTGGAGATATTGTAGATCCGAAAGGAGAAAGATTCCGAACTGCCAGTCTTTTTCAGAATCAAATAGGTCAATCGCGGCTAAGAGAGTTCTACCTTGGGCTTGCAAAAGCTCCTGCGTTTTCCGACACCGCCAATGCACTCAGTACTCGATTTTGACTCTAGCTCATCAACGAGCGTCGATATTTCGTCCCTGTTCGCCTTAAAGGCCACTTTCACTAGCTGCTCCGATTCAAGCACCTTAGAGAACTCCTCAAGCAAAGTCGCGGTGATTCCCTTTTTGCCAACATGAATTGCTGGCTTTAGTTTTTGGGCCGCATTTCTCAGAGCTGCCTTCTCTTTGCTTGTGAGAGTTCCCATGCCTGCGTTCATTGGCCAAAGACCAAGCGACGGTCAATCCTTCTTATCTTGGATATAGTCGACGTTTACTTCTTGATTGATCCATGCATTTCGGATTCTCAATTTCACGAGAACCATGGACCCGGAATCAGTTGTTATCGTTGCATTTTACAAGTTCATCCCGCTGCCTGACTTCGAACAGCGCCGCAAACCCATGCTCGAACTGTGCGAGCGGAACGAAATCAAGGGAACGATTCTACTCGCTCAGGAAGGAATCAACTCCACCATAGCGGGCCCCAAAGAGGGCATTGAAACGATATTGAACTCCCTGCAGTCCGATCCAGCCATCGGGCCTCTGAACGTAAAATACTCGAGTGCGTCGGAACCGCCGTTCTATCGGATGAAGGTCCGACTAAAGAAAGAGATCGTACGCTTGGGTAGACCCGATATCAAACCGCAGGACCAAGTGGGTGATTACGTGAAACCCGAGGATTGGAACGATCTCATCTCAGATCCAGAAGTCACTCTGGTTGACACACGCAACGACTACGAAGTGGAAATAGGCACCTTCAAAGGCGCTCTCAATCCAAAGACAAAGAGCTTTCGCGACTTTCCCGAATACGTGGACAAGGAGCTAGCGGATAAAAAGGACAAACCAGTCGCTATGTTCTGTACCGGCGGAATTCGGTGCGAAAAGTCCACCTCCCTATTGCTCAAGAAGGGGTTCAAAAAAGTGTATCATCTCGATGGAGGCATCCTCAACTATCTTGAAAAAGTGGATCCCGCCAAAAGCCTGTGGGAGGGCGACTGCTTCGTCTTCGACAATCGGGTGACCGTGGATCACAATCTGGAGCCGGGCGAGTACGACATGTGCCATGCCTGCCGCCATGCGATTTCCGAGACCGACAAGGAGTCTGAGCACTACATCGAAGGCGTTAGTTGTCCCTACTGTTACGAATCTCTCAGTGACGAACAGCGCGAACGAGCCGCGCAGCGCCAAAAGCAAGTCGAAATCAGCAAGAAGCTTTCTCGCAAGCACATTGGCATGACGCTAGAAGAGAGGGCGGCTTGGCGGGAAGAGAAACTTGACGCGAAACGAAAAGCCGACCGCTCTCGTGAAAACGCATCCTAGCGGGATCCCTTTTTCTTTTTGGGAGGCGGAGCCCACATTCTGAGAAGGTATTCCGACAAGTTGAGCATGCTAATCTTTCGGTCACCTTCGTAAATAACCACCTCCCTAAATGGAGACTCAAAGCGTGCCCGCTCCTCAAAATATTCCCACAAAATCCCATTTAACTCGAGGGCCCTAGATTCCTGCCTTCCACCACGGCGAGAGATCTCAGTCACTCTTGCTTCCCAGAACCGCTTTTCCTCGGAATGGCACTCCAAATAGTTCATTAGCATCTGTTCGTAGCGGTTGAGACTCATTGCCTACTCCTTCAATACAGCCTTACCACAAACTCAATGCCTAAGAATCGTGTCGCTCAAACCTCAATCCGATTCTCCATAGCGGTTTACGACTTTCATATCCCCATGAAGCTTGGAGGTAAACTCTAATAGAATCGGAATGTCATCCTGACCGACGTACTCCCTCACCACATCCATCTTCACCATCTTGTTCTTCACGATCATGTAAGTCGCAGTAGCAATCAAAGGAGTCTTGTAGGCCTCCTTTTTCTTCCTCCTGTAGCCCACGAATTCAGAGGTGTAGAAGTAGGTGAGGTGTTCTGGACCTTCATTGGCCTCGATCCAATAACCATCTGCGAAACCTTCCATTTCGAAATCATTTCCGAATTTGAAGGCAATGTAGTCTTCAAACGAATCGAATTTATCGCGGTCCGCATATTCTTTCCTCGCTTCAATAATTCGCTCTCGAATTGTGTTTTTGACTTTCTCGAAGCTACGCGGTGTAAACAGCGAAAACGCATACGCCTCGGGTACCCAAAACAGCGAGAAAAAATTCACAAATTCCGATCCAGTTTGCTGGCGAAAGCGATCGTTGTAGATAACTCTTGAAAGCGTGTAACCCGGTTCGCCTTTCCCCGCATAATCCTCGTACAGTCCCTTCCTCTCTCTCCCATCTTCCCAACCGTCATAATAGGGTGGATACAGTTTCGTCACACCCGACCTAAACTCCCAGCTCTTTCGATACCCGACTCCACCTTTACTATGAAAATCCACCCCCATCATTTGCATTTCCATGCGCCTCCGCTCCTCAGGCGGCAGCTCTTCCAATGTGAGCTGATTTCTCCGTTTTTGCCTTTTAGACTCCTCTTGCGTTGAATTCTCTAATATCGCATTGAGCCTGTCATCGGAACTCTGGCCTGAATTTTCTTTTCCCTCGTCTGTAGCCTGACCCGAAACAGGATTCGCAAACCCAAAGACCAAAACCAGAAAAAGACCGACCAAACTGCTTGCCTGAAAATATTTAGGATGGTTCATTTTGTTTCTAGATACAGGTTAATCCGTGGTCTTACACACAACGTAAAAGGATGGTGAACGCTTGCAATGTGGCAAGAAATCCCCGATTGCTCAAGGGCAATTAGGAATCCGAATCCGCTAGGATCCCCTAAGTTGCAGGAGCCCTAGCAAGGTATTCGCATGGGGCATCGGTTGCCGGGTGAGCTTGCCCTGAACACCCAACCATTTTTTAACCTCGCGTGCCCTACCATCCAAAATTCTGGGTGAACCCCTATAATCGCAGATCGCGAAAATTCATCCCTAAACGTATTCAATGAGTAATGGCGCCTATCCACTTGCCACGTGTTCTACTCAACCTCTCCATAAATGCTACAAAATGGGGTTAAGACGATCCGTAATACAACCGATTGAATAATGCTATAAGACCGGAATACCGGCCAGGAACCTAAAGAATCCGCCATACCTACGCACCACATACTATCAACTTTCTTAGTTGGTTGGTTAACTACGAAAGCCCGGCCTAATCGCCGGGCTTTCTCTATTGAAAATCTTTGGTAACTCTAACGTGGAACCCTACTTCATCGCGGCAAAGGTCTCTTTTAAAAGATCCACATCGCTCGCGCCCTTAGTCTTCGCTCGGGCCTTGTCGATCAAACCTTTCTCGAGCTCGTTCTTGGTCGGTTCAGGCTTATGATAGTACACTCCAAATTTGCCTGGCCAGGCTTCCTCGGCCAAGGTGAGCGCGGCAGACATGTCGGTAACATCATGCTCTTCTTCATCAATCACTTCGAATGCCCCTCCTTTACGGGGGATAGCCGCATCGAAAGCACCTTTGTAAAACTCTACACATTCACTCAGGCATTCGACAACTGAAAATCCGTCATGCGAAATCGCACGCTCGTACATTTCCATCATGTGCTTGATCTGAGTCGCGTGTGTGCGGGCTACAAAAGTAGCTCCACTGGAGAGTAGCTTGCGCATCGGATTCGTAGGACGGTCGATCGCGCCAGTCGGATCCGTTTTTGAGCGAAAGCCCTGTGGGGACGTCGGAGAGGTCTGCTTCTTTGTCAGTCCATAGACGAAATTGTCCATAATGACGTAGGTAAGCCGGATGTTCTTTCGCCCGGCATGGTCAAGATGATTTCCCCCAATCGAAAAGCCGTCTCCATCCCCTCCAAACACAAATACATGAAGATCGTCCCGACCAAGACTGACACCGGTCGCAAAAGGTAGCGCTCTTCCATGGATGAAATGTCCTCCGTGCGTATTTACGAAGTAGGGAAACCGCGAGGAACAGCCAATTCCGGCTAGCGTGACGATCTTTTCCTGTGGAAACTGCAGCTTCTCAAGCGTTTTAAAAAATGCCGCAAGAACAGCGAAGTCACCGCAGCCTGGGCACCAAGTCGGGTGGTCTGCCGCAATTCCTTTTTTGGTAATCGTGCCGCGTTCTACGGGCTTGGGGGCGGATGGTGCACTCATTTTATTTAATTTGTTTGGGTAATGGATTAACGATTCAGACAGTCGAAAGGTCGCGAATTATTGGATTCGCTCCTGGATGCCCTTAATGATTTCCCGAATTTTGAAAGTAAGTCCATCCGTCTTGGCTATGCTCCGTATAGACGGATTACAGGTCTTGGCGCGAAGCAGTGTTGCGAGCTGCCCAAAGCCATAGAGCCCCTCGTCATTCATTTCCACTACGACCACGTTCTTGTACCGGTTAAAGATTTCGTCCACGTCGTTGGGCAGTGGGTTCACGTGTCTGATATGCAAATGCCCCATTGATTTCCCGCTACTACGCTCGCGGATCACGGTCTCGCGGATCGGTCCCCATGTACTGCCCCAACCAACGACAAGAGTGTCGCCTTCCTGGTCGCCAAAGACTTCCGATGGAGGAAGGGAGTTAGCCAGCGCCTTTAACTTGTCACGACGTTTGGCCATCATCTTGACGTGCATTTCAGGATTTGCGGAAGGATGTCCCGTCTCGTCGTGCTCCAATCCGGTCACCTGTGGGAACTTACCCCCTTCAATCCAAGCGCCTGGAGGCGCATGCCTCGTGATCCGATCTAGATCATACGGCTTATACCCTTCAGGGCGATCCTCCGTGTCCAGGACAGGTTCAATGACGATGTTATCAAGGTCCGGCTCATCAAAAGCCTCGATACGAGAGGCCATCGACATGTCAGACAAAACAAAGACCGGGACGCTGTATTCACGGGCGATCTTGCAGGCTTCCAGAGCCGAATAAAAACAGTCTTCAACATTCTGGGCAGCCAATACGACCCGAGGACAATCCCCATGGCTACCGTAGATCGCTTGAAGCAAATCACTTTGCTCTACGTTGGTGGGCAAACCTGTGCTAGGACCCCCGCGCTGGACATTGATGACTACCAGTGGAATTTCCGCCATACCCGCCCAACCCAAGGCCTCGAGCTTTAACGAAATCCCCGGACCAGAACTGCCAGTGACCGCAAGTCGCCCTCCGTAAGAAAAACCGATTGCCATGGAAACCGCAGCAAGCTCGTCCTCTGCCTGCACGAAGACCCCTCCATACTTGGGCAATTGCGAGCGAAGCATTTCCATGATCGTAGACCAAGGAGTGATTGGATAGCCCGCGCCACAGCGTACTCCACCTGCTAAGAGACCCAGCACGATAGCGGTATTACCGTCCATCGTGACTTGCGGCGGTCCCGTTTCGTCCGGAGTATGGAAAGCGTAATAGCGATCGAGTACGTTGTCGATCGGATAGGAATAGCCGGCATCAAAAGCCAGATTCGCGTTGCGAAGGATGTCTTCCGACTTGCCTCCGAACCGCTCCACGAAAATTCCTCTCAATTTCTCGATGTCCAACTGAAAAATCCGGGACAGGAGACCGAGAGTAAAAATATTTTTGCCCTTTTCACGTGTAGACCCACCCAAGGCCTCTACCGTCAAAGCAGCAATCGGCACTCCCACCTTGAGAAATCGGGTATCACTTTCGTCTGGCTCAACGTGGTCTGAGTCGTACAACAGGACGCCTCCATCCTTGAGGTGGGAAATATGGCCCTCGTAGCTGTGCTGATAGAAAGCCACAAGAAAATCTGCCTCGTCACCAGCCGAAAGCACTTCGCCGGATCCCATTCGTACCTGAAAAATGGATGGCCCACCCGAAATGGTGGCAGGTATCGTCATGTAGGTCATGACCTCCTGTGCGCTACGGCCCGCCAATCGAGCGAGAAAGCCGCCTATCGATTGGATGCCGTCCTGCGAGTTACCGGCCAGCCTTATGACTGCGTCTTGAATAAGTTCCTCTGTGCGAGGTGGGGTTGCAGAAGCCTCTGATGACATTTATTAGCGAGCTCTAGTCGCATGATTTTACGCAGTCAATCAGTAGGTGACAAATCCGCAAAATAATCGGTTCAAAAAGGGTCCTTTGGTGATTTATTGACCCGATCTTCGAACCTTTGAGGGGAAATTTTTGACTTTGATTCGCTATCTGGCGTGAAAGAAACTGAAAACCGCCGTTTTTTTCCGATTCTTTGACTCCATTCCACAAACAATTCCCCAATCAAAGCGTGTAGGCCGCTATTAACTACTTCCTGCGGGAATTCCTACAACCATTGGTTTAGAAATCGAACAAACCTTCCTCCGTAAATAACGTGTAAATAACTTTTAGTGCTTTTACTTACAACTGGATTAATCGCAGAGAGACGAATAACGCAACTCCTGAAACTTCTAGGCCAATCCGCGAATTATGGACGTTGATCACTTGATTTTCAACCGCTCAAACCCTTTGTATTCGTGTTTAGGATGCTAGAAATAGTTCACTTAGATTTCCTTTGCCACGTGCTACTCAATGGTTCGCCAACAACTTTCTCCAATCGATCTCCCAGTCACTCAAAGCCAACTAGGATCCTTGCATCCACGAATCCCCTAATCTGAATCTGATTCCGTTCCCTCCCTCTTCAAAATAATGTCCCAATCGGAGTCTCCATTTAGCAAAGACAGAGCGAAGGCGCCTCCACCCGCGATCAGAGAAATTCGCGGGACACTATTTTTGCTAGCGATTGTAAGCGACGAAGACGATGCGGCAACCCTGAGGGCTGATTTGAAGCGGTCTCGGCTGAATGAGTACAAGCTCCAACGCTGTACTTCCATCGAGGATGCCAGAAACATGTTAAGAGCCTGTGGGTTCGATTTACTGTTCCTGGACTGCGACGCGATCGAGCAGCCTGAAAGCGAGATCGATCGACTTCGAATAGCCGGTTTCGACAATCCTATACTCGGACTCTCCTCCCGCCGGAATTTGAACAATCCTGAATTTGTTCGACCCAGCGGGATCGACGAGTTCCTGTGCAAAGAAGACCTTTCTCCTTCATTGGTTGAGCAGGCGATTCGTTCCACGATCGCGCGCCACACCCTTGCCTCCGAGAGATCCATACTCGAATCACGTCTAAACCTTTCTCTTGAAACAGGGCTAATGGGTTCTTGGACCTACTATCCTAAGCAGGATAAGTTCGTCCTCGATTCGATCGCTCTCGCGATGCTTCGTTTTCCACCTAGCCCCGCAGAGAGGAGCCTCGACGAAATCGTCGAGCAAGTCTTTCCGGAAGACAGGTCAGCTGTTTCCGAGAGTCTGGATCGGTTTCCGCTTAAGAACGATAACGTCTCCTGCCGCTTTCGGGTAGATGGCGACGAAATGCCTCTTCTTGGGCTCGAGCTGCGCGGCAAAATTTGGAGAGGAAACGCTTTCGACGAGACTGCCATAATCGGTGTCATTCGCGAAACTCCGAAGACGAACGAATTGTACGAGCGTCTCGCTGAAGCGAACACGGCAATTCAGGAGGCATTCCAGGCTCGGGAAGAAGCCCTGCGTAAGGCCGACCAGAAGTTACAGGCTCTAGCCGACGAGATTGCTCACAGCGGGGGCCCACCGATCACGTCTCAGCCCAAAACTACGATTTCGACACAAGTTACCGAAACCCCTGAGAAACAAGCGAGTGAGCCGGCTCCAACGACTGCTGCCAAAAAATCGGACGACAGCCCGAAACCAAAAAAGGCAAAAAGCAAGAAGCTCGCAAAATCGACCTCCGACACTTCCAAGCAAGATGAATCCCTCTCGATCGACAAAAAGGCGGCCTATCAAGAAGTCTTGAAGTCTGTCGCTCGAAAAAAGGCGGCGGCCCCCAAGCAGGAATCACTCCCATTCGACTTCGCCCAAGAACCTGTTGCAGATTTCAATCCTCCCAATCCAGCGAAAGAGGGCTTTATCGGCGCCGCTAAACGCATGGTGGCCATGACCCGAAAGGAGCACAGCATCGACGTCAGCATATCCATCGCGGATCAACAGTCCATCGAGCTCGAGCAGAAAAAAGACCTCCTTTTCGAGATACTTCGCGAGCTCATTACTAACGTCGTAAACCACTCAAAAGCGAAACTCTGCATCATTACTTTGTTCAGGGATGAGGATGAATGGGTGATGCAGGTTGAAGACGACGGGGTCGGTCTCGACGAGAAACTGAAGAGCGTCAACGCGCCTCTCAACAAAATCGGGCTTTTCCAGATCCGCACTCAATTGGCCCTCAAGGGGGGGCATTTGGATATGGTACCCGCCTCTCCCAACGGGCTGATCGCTCGAGTCCGGATTCCGGTTTCAATCCGGGACGGCGCCAAAAGCAACTAGGCCTATTCTCATGAAGCGAGTTGATCCCTCGACAAGATCGATCCGTGGCAACATGTTGAACCGAACTGATGAATGCGATCCGGACTTACTTGATCGAAACCTGGAGCCTAATTGCCGAAATGGGCCCCTACTTGCTGTTGGGCTTTTTAATAGCCGGACTATTGCACAAGTGGATTCGTCAACAGTGGATTGAACAACATTTAGGCCAGCCCGGATTTAAGTCCATCGTCCTCGCTTCCATCTTCGGAGTGCCCATGCCTCTCTGCTCTTGCGGTGTCATCCCTGTGACTGCCAGCCTTCGTGAAAAGGGCGCTACCAAGGGGGCCGCGACCTCTTTTCTGACCTCTACTCCCCAAACGGGAATCGACAGCATCTTGGCAACTTACGGTATGCTCGGACCCGTTTTCGCCTGGTATCGCGTCGTCGTCGCCTTCGTTTCCGGGATTGGGGTTGGACTGATCGTCGAACTTTTCAGCAAGAAAAACGAAGTGGCAACCCCTCGGTCATCCGCTACCGAAAGCGCGCGATACGGAATGATGAACCTGCCTGGAGACATTGCCGTTTCTTTGTTTGTCGGATTCCTGCTGGCCGGGTTGATAAGCGCGGCCGCTCCCGACGACCTGTTGGCGAATTTGCCTGGAGGGGTATACACGAGCATTCTGCTAACGACCGCCATCGCTACCCCATTCTATATCTGTTCAACGGGCTCTATCCCCCTTGCACTCGCAATAATTGACAGTGGCCTGCCCGTTAGCGCTGCCCTCGTCCTTCTTATCGCCGGTCCCGCGACCAACATCGCCACCATTACGACGATGCGAAAAACTTTAGGGGGGCGAGAGACCACCATCTACGTCACAATGATCATTCTCTTTTCCTGGACCGCAGCTTTGATCTTTCATGAGTTTCTGGGCACGACAGTATTCGGACACGGCCATGTTCACTTGAGTGGCCTATCCCTTTGGAGTCACCTGACTGGCGCAACTTTGATTGCCATGCTTGCCTATTCATACTGGAGGAAAGGCAATACCGGCAAATCTGCCCTTCAAGAAATTTCTGATCCTTGGAACAATCCTCAAATCGCTTCTTTCAAAATCAAGGGCATGACCTGTAGTCACTGTCGTAAATCAGCTATTAAAGGTCTCTCCAGTTTGCCTGGAGTAAATCGGATGAGCGTGGATCTCAATTCGGGAAAGGCGCGCATTGGAGGCTCCAGTATTAATTCCGAAAACGTATCCGCGAAACTCGATTCTCTCGGATTTACATTGGCCAGCTTTTCAATCCAAGCGAAGACCCAGTAGCCATGCGATCGAAGTTCCGAATACTTTTCGCGCTAATGCTTAGTCTTCTCGCGAAAGAGACCTATGCCCAAGAATTCACCTGCAAGACACTCGACGGTGAATACTTAACCATCAATGAATGGCCAATTTTTATCATCACTTCTCGTTCGCAAGAGGACCTCAAGGATGCATTGCAATGCGCCTCATTAGTGAGTAGTTTAGAAACTTCACCTTGGCTCCTTGACTTCGCATGGCCAGGAAACGAATACGCCAAGCGAAACGCTGCGAGCGCTTTTCTCAAAAGCGCTTTCATGAAGAGCCACTCCACAATTCTTGAGAATGCCCCAGCGGACGCCCCCTTGATTTCACTGGTCGACTCCAATTTCGAAATCATCTGGTGCAGCCTGGCGTATCCGAACGAAGAAGACTGGGATCAGGCCATGCGGATTCTAAATCGCGCTCGCAAGCCCTAGGAAAATGGAAGCAAGGCGGCAACCAAAACGCAAGAAAGCGAAGCGACTTTCCTGGAATCCCGGCAAGATCCCCTATCCACAAGATCTGCCCATCTCCAAGAGAAGCAAGGACATTATCGCCGCGATTCAGAAACACTCGGTGATTATTCTCTCGGGTGAAACTGGTTCCGGCAAGACCACGCAAATTCCTAAAATGTGTATCGACGCAGGTAGAGGTCGAACCAAAAGGATTGCGTGTACTCAACCGCGCCGTGTCGCCGCCCTCTCCATCGCCAAACGCGTTTCTGAAGAGTTGAATGTCGAATACGGAAAGGAGGTCGGGTGCAAAATTCGATTCGCCGACAAAACGAGCCCTCAGACTCGAATCAAGTTCATGACTGATGGCATGCTGCTGGCAGAGATCCAGTCAGATCCAGTCCTGCGTGAATACGACACCATCATCATCGACGAAGCTCATGAGCGAAGCCTCAATATCGATTTTCTACTTGGGCATCTCAATCAGCTGCGAAAGAAACGTCCGGATCTCAAAGTAATCATAACTTCCGCGACGATCGATACCGAAAAATTTTCTCAGAGCTTCGACAACGCTCCGATCATTGAAGTCTCAGGTAGAGTTTATCCCGTCGATATCATTTATGCGCCCTTGGAAGAGCTTCTGGATGATGAGGACGAATACACCTTTCTCAACGGAATCGCAGAATCGGTTGATCGAATCATAGAGGAATTCGGTCACGGCGACATCCTCGCGTTCCTCCCGACCGAAAAGGATATCAGGGAGACGAAGAAACGCTTGGAGGGACGGTTGGGAAACCGCTGTTCGGTTCTTCCCTGCTTTGGGCGACTCTCCAATGCCGACCAGCAGCAAATATTCGCCCGACTACCCCGACGGAAAATCGTTCTAGCAACCAATATCGCCGAAACATCGCTAACTATTCCGGGAATTCGTTTTGTCATAGATACCGGACTAGCACGGATCAGTCGATACAACCCACGAGCCCGAACCAAACGACTGCCGATTGAAAAGGTCTCACAAAGCAGTGCCAACCAGCGAGCGGGGCGTTGTGGACGTGTTCAAGACGGGATCTGTATCCGACTGTATTCAGAAGCTGACTTCGATAAACGGCCTGAGTTTTCAACACCAGAAATCCAAAGGTCCAATCTGGCCGAAGTAATCCTGAAAATGATGGCCTCTCGCCTTGGGGAGATCGAGTCATTCCCCTTCATCGATCCGCCGAGCATCGCTGCGATTCGGTCCGGCTTTGCCTTACTCGAAGAGTTGGGCGCCATTGACTCCGAGCACAGACTCACTAAATTAGGAAGCAAACTGGCAAAGCTTCCGATCGACCCCACAGCGGGTCGCATGTTGCTACAGGCGGAAGAAGAGGGTGTAGTTGAGCAAGTCCTTATCATCACATCTGCGCTCACAATCCCCGATCCCCGAGAACGCCCCCTCGGGAAAGAAGAGCAGGCTAGAATCGCTCAAAGCAAATTTATCCACAAGAAATCAGACTTTCTGACGCTTCTCAATATTTGGGAGGCTCTCCACTCAGGCTCCGATAGAATATCACAGAGCAAGCTCCGCAAGTTTTGCCGAACTCACTATATTTCCTATTTGCGAATTAGAGAGTGGCGAGATGTCAAAGACCAGCTCGCCCAGGCGCTTCGGGAGTTTGACCGAACCGATAAAAGCAAATCCCATTTGACCCACTACAAAGACGAAGATGAAAAACAACGATTGAGAGAGTATGGCGGTATCGAGTATCGCTCCATTCATCACTGCCTAGCGGCCGGTCTCCTCGCAAATCCTGCTCGCAAAGATGAGCCCAACTTCTATCGCTCAACAGGTGACAGGAAAGTCATGATCTTTCCAGGCTCGGGACTATTTAACAAAAAGGCCCAATTCGCGAAATCGAAAAAGCAAAAACAAGTAATCGAAGAAAAGGTGCCCTCGCCAGAGTGGATTCTGGCTGGGGAGATCGTGGAAACCAATCGCCTCTATGCCCGCACCGTTGCCGTTATCGACCCTACCTGGCTCGTACTGATGGGTGAACATATTCTCAAATACAGCTATAGTCAGCCCAGCTTCGAACCCGATAAAGGAAGAGTTGTATGTCGCGAGAGCATTCGTATCCATGGTTTGGAATTACAGCGGAAAACGGTATCCTATCTAAAGGTAGACCCAACTAAAGCTACGGAGATCTTTATCCGTGAAGGCTTGTTGAACGAGGACGTTGAGATGCCTCGAAACTTCAGTTTTCTCGCAGCAAATCGAAAGCTGAAGAACCGGATGCAGAACGCCCAAACCATCGCTAGAATGCAGAGCTGGATCGGCGTCGAGGAAGCCGCATTTCAATTCTACTCGAGCCGATTGAAAAATATAGCTTCGATTGGTGATCTCAATGGCTATCTGAAGCGTAACGGCTCGGACAATCTTGAAATGACGGAATCCGATCTGACTCCAAGATCTGAAGACACATTAGACCTGTCGGCTTTCCCCGAATCCGTTGAGCTCGAGAACACTGCTTTACCAATAGAGTACAACTACAAGCCGGGCGAAAAAGGCGACGGGGTTACACTCAACATTCCCTACTCTAAAGTTGATAGCCTAAACAGTCCACTGCTCGACTGGCTTGTTCCTGGTCATTTGGAATCCAAAGTCCACTATCTACTCAAAGGACTTCCCAAGGACACTCGGAGACAGTTGCAACCTTTAGCGAAAACCGCAAAAGACATCTCTAGGAATCTAGTGCCGAATGAGCATAGCCTATGCGAGTGCCTATCTTCCCATCTTAGATCTTCATACGGTATCGAAACCTATAGCAGCGATTGGAAGGAAGAAGGCATTCCGGAACATCTAAGGGTACGAATTCGAGTGCAAGACAGCAAAGGCAACACGGTCTTAGAAGATCGCTCAGCCGAATCCATTCGAGAGAAAATCAGATCTCGCGAATCATCTACGACGCATCATGACTCAAACAAGATCCATTCACTTTGGGAAGCCGCTCTAAAAAAATGGACACGTACTATCGAATCCGTCGACGATCTGGAATCACCTCCAGAAAAAAGGAAGATTGGTGAAGTCAATGGCCTCCCACTATTCGGCTATCCCGCTTTGCGGCGACAGGGTAACGTCATAAAGCTAACCCTCCTGAAGTCGATTGAGGAAGCGAAGACTGCAAATTCGTTAGGGATCGAACAGCTCATCAAACATGAACTGCGCAGAGAACTCGCCTGGACCCTGGAAGATTTAAAGGACTTTTCCAAACTGGGACCCACCGCTATCGTATTCGCGCCTCTCGACAAGCTCAAGAAACAGGCATACTTGCATATCGATAAGTATCTTTGCACCCATAATATAAATACACTTTCTTCCGTTGATATTCAGAATAAAATTGAATCCTCGAAATCCCAATCTCGAGGTCTTGTATACAAATTGATCGATCTATTGCATGAGATTCTAAGTGCTCGCCAAGAACTCAAGATCAAAAAAGATCTTCCCGCCGATTTGGACCGTGAAGTTGATCGACTTCTTCCAATCGACTTCCTCGAGAAAACCCCTCATTGGGCACTCAATCGCCTACCCGTTTATCTGCAATCATTGCTTGTGCGCCTGGAATCCCGAATACGTGACCCCAAAAGGGACGCCGCACGCCAAAAGGAAATAGATAGATTACGAAACCAACTCGCAACCTCCAAACTCGACCCTTCTCAATACACCGACATCGCATGGTCGATCGAGGAATATGCATTGTCACTCTTTGCCCAGTCCCTCGGAACCGCTTTCCCTGTTTCGGAAAAGCGCATTCTGCAAAAGCTGAGGGAAGCTACCCGGGGCGACCCGTCAAAACCGAGCAAGCATGGAACGTCGTCAACAAAATCGAACCGCACCGTCGACCGGCCAACCAGTTCTGACCTAGAAAGCCTCAAATCGCTTTTTGGAAACCGATGACTCTTAGCCTGTCTCCGAGCCCCATCCTCCGCCTCCGGGAGTCAGTATCTCAATTGCTTCACCCGCCTCGAAGGAAAAGGAGCCATTACTTTCAATAAACTTTTTCTCACCGCTAAGGGTAATCCGGCACTGACTTCCTAAAGCACCGGGTATCCCTCCTTCTAATCCAAAGGGTGGATACTTACGGTGCTGGGTCAAAAGTGAAACGACTACTGGCTCATTAAAGCGAATCCGTCTTCGCAATCCCTCACCCCCTTTGTACTTCCCATCGCCTCCAGAATGCTCTCTAATCTCGAACGCTTCTAGCGTTACGGGAAATCTGAACTCAAGAATCTCCGGGTCCGTAATCCCCGTGTTAGTCATATGGGTGTGCACTCCATCTGCACCCGGTCCAGTGGATGTCGCACCCTCTCCCCCCGCAATCGTCTCGTAGTAGCTAAAGTGCCGATTGCCGAATATAAGGTTGTTCATGGTGCCTTGGCTACACGCGGCCAACCCAAACGCTTTAAGCAGCGTATCCACAATGCGTTGACTCACTTCAACATTGCCCGCTACAACAGGAGGACAAGAGGCAGGATCTTGATCAAAACGCGGGCTTAACATCCCTTCGGGAATATTTATATCCACAACATCCATAAAGCCTTCATTCAAAGGAATCGAATGGTTCGCCAACAAGCGTAGCACATACAGGGTCGCGCTCTTTACAATCGCAGGAGTTGCATTGTAACTTGTCTTTTGTGCTTCCGCGCTTCCGGCATAGTCTATTACCAACCTGTCTTCTAATCGACGGATTCTAACTGCAATCGGGGCATCGTTATCCAGATACTCCTCTGCGGCTTGCGCTTCAAACGTTAAACCCGCGAGGGCGCTTCGCAATGCCCCCGCAGCACGCTGCATCAAAGAGGCCATATATTGTCGGATCATATCCAAGCCATAGCAACGCACCATTTTTCGTAATTCCGATTCTCCCAGTCGGATAGATGCTAACTGGGCCTCAAGATCCGAAAGGTTTTCCTTTAATCGGCGAGTTGGATACGCGCAACTCGTCAGAATCTTTTCGATACTCGACCAATCGACCTTACCACCTCTCACTAGGAATGCAGGTTCAAATACAACCCCTTCCTCTTCAAGAGACTTAGCATGGGGGGGCATAGAACCAGGACTAATTCCTCCCAGCTCAGCATGATGAGCCCGATTAGCGACATACCCAATCAGCTGATCCTCTTCTGTGAAAACCGGAGCGATCAAGGTGAGATCAGGAAGGTGCGATCCCCCAAAACCCGGGTGGTTCGTTATCGCTACGTCCCCAGATTTTAAATCGAGAACCCTAGATACGTTTCGCACGCAAACACCAAGCGCGCCCAAATGGACTGGGATATGCGGCGCATTGGCGATTAAAGAACCATTCGAGTCTAATAACGCACAGCTAAAATCCTTTCGCTCTTTTACATTTGTGGAAAACGCTGAACGCTCGAGCAAATTTCCCATTTCCTCCACCAGTGACAGGAAACGATTAGTGTAAAGTTCGAGCTCCACAGCCTCAACATTAGATTTTCTCTCAACAGCGGCGCCTTTATCTCTGCTCAACTTTAGGCTGCCTCGACTTCCCACAATCGCCTCCCAGCCAGCATCAACGTACACCGTGCTAAAACGATCCTGTACCACTAAGGGACCAACAACTCGAGTTCCGGGAGTTAGGGAACTTCTATTGTATCTGCCCTCAACTTTTTCCTCAGATTCCTCTTCAACCTCGAACACTTCCCTTTCTCCAAGTTTGTCTCGAACGCCGACAGAGACCTTGATAGAAACAACTTCTATCGTTTGTTCCGGTATGAATCCATACTGGGCCTCGAATGCAGATCTAAAGTCCGCCTCCAAGCTTTCGACTGAGACAAGGTCAATCAATAGTCCAGACTCCTGGCCAAGGAACCGGATTTCAACTTGGCTGGCTCTGACCTCCAAATTCTCTCGAAACTCTCCATCCAAAACCAAGGCGTCGTAGGCGGACTCCTTAAGCACGCGCTTCCACTCTTCGATCTCATCTTTGCAATCTTCTAGCGGACAAAGGATCTGGCGCTCTTTGAACGTCTCCACACTCGCTTGCTGCAAGCCATAAGAACTCAATAGTCCAGCGTCCAAAGGGAAGAGCACCGAATCCATCTCTAGAATGTCGGCAATTGCGCAAGCATGTAGTCCACCTGCCCCACCAAATGCAACCAGAGCATACTCCGACGGATCGTACCCTTCTCTAATCGAAATGCTCCTTATCGCGTCAGCCATGTGCTCATTGGCTATGTCGAGTAATCCTTGAAGGAGGTCTGACCCAACTACTGGCATCTCTGAACACGCTTGAACTTCGTCTACCAGTCTATCCAGAGCGTCCGATGCGGCTTCTGGGAAGATAGGTATCCCAAATTCGGATGCATCTATTCGCTCCAAGAGAAGATTTACATCCGTTAAAGTAAGCCCGCCACCGGCCCCATAACAGGCGGGTCCCGGCCAAGCGCCTGCGCTTTCAGGACCGACCCTCAAAGCAGATCCATCGAACCAACAGAGCGAACCTCCTCCCGCCGCCACCGTTTTTATCCGCAAGGATGGAGCAAATACCTTTGCTCCCCCGATCACCTGTTCAAACTGATAGTCTAGTCGTCCTTCAAAACGGGATACATCGGTACTCGTTCCCCCCATGTCGAAAGCTATTCCCCGTTCAAGGCCGGCCCGCTTTCCGACGCTTGACGACCCGACCACTCCTCCCGCTGGGCCGCTCAACAAACTATCTTTTGGACGATAGTAGGTTCGTGAAACGAGTCCACCCGCACTGGTCATGATCCTTAAATCTCTTTCCGACAGTGCAGATTGAACTGAGTCCAAGTAGGTGTCCATTATCGGCGCGAGATAAGCATCCACCATCGATGTTTCGGCTCGCTGTAAAATTTTGATCTTTGCCGAAAGCTCATGCGATAGGGAAACATGCTTAACTCCGTCCATTCTTAGGATCTCGCCGATGCGCGTTTCGTGATCTGAATTTCGGTAGCTATGCAACAGGGCGACCGCGACCGATTCAATCCCCTCCTCTCGGCAACGAACGGCAAATCTTCGCACCTCCTCTTCACACAGTGAATCTATAACGCGGCCCTGTGCGTCTAGGCGTTCGGTGACTTCGAATACCAATGAATGCAACGGCTCGCGCTTTTTAATTCCAAGCTCAAAGAGGTCTGGTCTCTGCTGATTTCCGATTCGAAGTAGGTCCTTGAAGCCTCTAGTGACGAATAACGCGGTCTTTGCTCCTTTTCCTTCTAGCAACGCATTGGTGCCCCGCGTAGTTGCCAACCGGAGCTCGAGGGGCGGCAACGCTTCTCTTAGGAGCTTTTGCGTAACCAATCTTATCCCAAGAACAGGAGGTTCTTCTATTGATTGAATCGCACAAAGAGCTCCCCGCCCTAAAGAGGGGATTTCGACATCTAACTCTATCAGGCAATCCTCGCTCGACCAGGTTACTATTTGACCGGAATCCGCGCCTAGTCCACAAACCTGCAATCTATATCCTACAAAAAAGTCGTCTACTGTATCGAAGGGAATTTCCAATCGAAACCGGTTCGACCCCAACACCCCGACTACTCGAACTCGAATCTCTGAACTAGATAGTACCTTTACTCTATGCTCCTTCCCGATAGGCGAAAGCGCTAGGCAGTCAGTAAATGTGCCACCCGTATCTATCCAGAATTGCCACATGCTTCGATCGATCAAAAAACAGGTATCGGTTTCGTCATCTGCTACCAATCAAATTCGAATGCAGAGTCAACAAATTGAAACTAGGATTTCGCATAACTCACTTCCAGAGCCTTCAGGAGAAATACCGCCATCTCATTGAAAGGAGTCGCTAAGCCATGCTTCTTTCCGAGTCTAACAATCACACCATTTCGAGCGTCCCACTCCATGGGTCGCTTGAAAACTAAGTCCGCATGTATGGAATTCATCGCTCCTTCGGTAGCCGAAGCCTGACCTGCAATGATCTCCTCGACAATTGAATCTTCGATCTGCGCTCCTTCTGCTCGAGCGACCGCGATACATTCGCGTGTCAAAATTCTCATTATGTTCGCTGCATTTTCTTCACGAACCACATTTGCCGGTTGATTTAACAAAGCGGAGACCGCTCCACCACTGTTAATGCAGAGCTTTTTCCAGGCAGCTGTATTCCAATCATCGGTCAACCGAGTCTCGAAACCTTCAGCTGGGAACAGCGAAGCAAAGGTGGACGACGACGACGTATTTGGTACCGTCATCAATACAGGCCTTCTCTGCAGGATCTTGCCGGGCTCGCGACGCTCCGCTGGGCAATCGATAATAACCGGCACAATACGATCAGCCGAAACATAAGGACTCAAATTCGCTAGGTGCTCCACGCCGTTTTGAATCACAGCAACGCGAGTATCCGCATGGCTAAGCGGCAGAATCCAATCGGCAGCGTCCTCTATTTGATAGGTTTTAGTACTAATCAAAATCCAATCTACAGGACTGGCAGTCGCAGGATCCGTAATGACTTTTGGAGACGACGTTAACGATCCAAAAGGAGAATCGACCACGAGTGTCTCAAAGGAATTACGGGAGCAAATAACGAGGTCGTTATCCGCTTTGGTTTCGAGCCATCCCGCGAGGGTTCCTCCAATTGCTCCGGGACCGATGAGGGCTATTTGGGGCATAGGTGATAGTTGATTACTGACAGTTCTAGAAAGCGTCTTCCGCGATGAGGTCGGTTTGGGTCTGCCAGAGCCGGGCGTAGTGGCCCTCCCGGCCAATAAGCTCATCGTGAGAACCCTTTTCGATAATGCGACCCTGCTCCAGAACTACGATCTGGTCCGCCTGCCGCACAGTTGAGAGCCGGTGGGCAATGACCAGCGTTGTCCGCTCTTTCACTAGATTGTCAACCGCCTGCTGAATCTTTGCTTCGGTAATCGTATCCACACTTGATGTCGCTTCGTCAAGAATTACAAGCGGTGGATTTCTCAATACAACTCTTGCGATTGTAAGACGCTGCTTCTCTCCCATACTGAGTCGGATTCCACGTTCTCCAATACGCGTATCCATTTGGTCGGGAAGATTAGAAACGAATTCCCATGCGCTCGCACCCTTGAGGGATTCAATCAACTCCGCTTCCGTAGCTTCCTGCTTTGCCAGCAATAGGTTGTCCCGAACGGTTCCATCGAAGAGAAACGGATCCTGGGCCACTACCCCAATATGCATCCGCAGGTCGACTAAATCCATCTCCCGCACATCGATCCCATTAATCGTCACCGCCCCAGTCGTGACATCATAGTATCGCTGCATCAAATTGGCCACAGTCGACTTTCCCGCTCCCGTATGACCAACCAGCGCAGTCACTTTCCCCTTCTCCAGAGTAAGAGAGAAATCCGTCAGCAACTCTTCCCGGCCGTTGTAGGCAAAGTTGACTGAATCAAACCTCAATTCCAGCAACCCTTCTGGAAAAGGTTTTGGAGTATCCGGATTTTTGATCTCTACGGGATAGTCGAGCATTTCGAACACCCGCTCGCTCGAGGCTTTTCCCGTGGCGAGCAGATTGTTAAGCCCATTTAGTTGAGACAAAGGCATGTAGAGCATGCCCCCCAGCTGAAAGAACATCAGAAGATCGCCTGTACCGAAACGCTCGGGTTCCGTGGCAAACAGATAGCCCCCGTAGCCTACCACTGCAACCGTTCCCAAGCTGACCACGAAATTGGTTATGGGACCGTGGATTGACCAGCGATACATCGATATAAGAGTGCGTTTCTTGAGTTCTAAAAGGCGTTCTTGAAATCGCTTTTTCTCCTGATTTTTCAGGGCAAAGGAATTGATTAAGCGATTGCCCTGTATGTCTTCAATCAAAAGCGAATTAAGTTCACCCGCTGCAGTCCTCACCTTGCGCCAATTCTTGCCTTGAGCGCGAAAGTGAACACGCTGCATGACCAACATGATAGGGATGGGCATGATCATGAGCGTCGCTAAAGTCGGCTCAAAATAGAACATGATGCTCGCCACTCCAAGTACGGTCAAAATGGCCGTACTCCCTTGCTCCGTTCCATCGAGGATTACCCGTTCGACCGATTCCACGTCCTCTATCACTCGCGACGCAATGTCTCCCGACTTGCGGCTATCGAAATAGCCGATGGGCAGCTCCATCAATTTGTCATGCAAGTCTTTCCGAATATCTATGAGAACTTTTTGCTCCAGTGTATTGTTTAAACGTATACGGAATGAGTTGAAAAGCTCGCGCATGAAAAAGCAGCCTGCTATGGCGGAAATGGCCAACCACAAATTGCCCATCTCTTTCTCAGGCAATACATCGTTTATCACATAACGCGTGACCAAGGGTATCACCATTACAAATAGCGTACTTGTAATGGCCAGTCCAATGGTCATCCAAAACATCGCTTTATAGCGGAACAAGTAGCCAGAAACTCTCCAAATCGTTTTCATTCTATCAGTCCCGACTCCACAGACGTAAGTCTAGCATGACAAGTCTGATCGCGAAAAACTGACCTCCCGACTTTACGGGTGACCAATCCGTAGGGCTGGCAGATATTCTACACTTAGCCAATGGCAATCAGCCCCTGAGGGTCGATTCGAGTTGCGAGAACGCATTTCCTGCCTAACCAGTTCTATTTCATGGAATTTGTGGCTCCAGACTGGGAAACCTTACATCGACTGAGAAATCATTTTCTCAACGCAAGTGGCAGCGCTGGTCTCTATTGGGAATCCTCAAACGACCTCGTCCAGTACCACCAGTACTTTGCTTCTCGAATCGGATGGAAATGGGATGCCGCAATTTCTCAGGCCAAGCAGGTGGACTGGCAGTTGAAATCTACTCAGATTCTTGACTGGGGTTGCGGAACGGGAATCGCAACCCTCAGAATCCTCGATGCATTTGGAGTGGATAAAGTAAAGGAGATTGTTCTTTGGGACCATTCGGCAGCTGCTACTTCGTTCGCCCAGAAAACGCTTCAAGAAAAGTATCCAAATCTTAAAGTCACTATCGCCAATAACCTCTCAAACATCGACTTATCGGACACCCTTTGTCTGGCAAGCCATGTACTCAATGAACTGTCGTTGATTGATCGAGAGTCCTTGAATCGTCTTTTCTCGCAATCTCAACAAGTCTTTTGGGTCGAGCCGGGAAGCTACGACAGCAGCCGACTCTTACTGGAGCAGCGAGAAGCGTTACTCCAATACTTCAATCCTATCGCCCCCTGTATTTGCGCTTTCCCTTGTCCCATGAAAGCGGACGCAAATGCGATCCACTGGTGTCACTTTTTCGCTAAACCGCCCGTAGTCGCTTTCACAGAGGGGCACTGGGCCCAGTTTTCGAAAGTGATGGAAATAGATCTCCGGAGCCTACCTTACAGTTTTATGGTCATGGACTCATTAAAACTGGCGAGCAGTCATCTTGTTGCTGGCAAGTCCCGTTTATTGGGTCGGCCTCGGCAATACAAGGGCTATACCCGTGTCTATTCCTGTGACGAGAATGGCCACAATGATTATGAGCTTTGGAAACGCGAAGACAAAACCCTCTGGAAAACGATCAAGAAAAACAAGAGCGGCACCCTCTTTGAATGGACTCAAATCGAATCGGGCAAGATCCTCGCGGGGAACGTCGCCACCGAAGGGCCCGACTCAGAATAGTCGATCCCTACTTTTCGAAATCCGAATTCATTTCAACAAATTCTGCAACCTAGGCCTACGGTTGAGTGTATACACGAGAACAACCCTCCATAACAAATGATAAAATTAGGGGCTGAAGTAGCTAAGAAAGCCAATATGGTGTATGCTGCTTCACGTGTATAGTAGAAAGAGTCGGTTGTCTCCTCGCAAACAAGGCAAGCTCATCGAGCTCTTCGTTGCGGGC
>Ga0181557_1000523_pt1 | contig 48374 bp, 50 predicted proteins | sample 011ome_23_FD_148632 | JGI IMG/M metagenome (GOLD analysis project Ga0181557, IMG submission 148632) | Coastal salt marsh microbial communities from the Groves Creek Marsh, Skidaway Island, Georgia - 011506CT metaG (spades assembly) | ecosystem: Environmental > Aquatic > Marine > Intertidal zone...
CTATCTGCATAACGAACAAACAATAGGTATTGACGCTGCCAACAGATACTTTTTACGATGACAAAGCCTTTAAGGATAATATTTATGGGGACTCCAGACTTTGCTGTGGGGGTACTCAATGCGTTAATCGAACACGAATATAAGGTACTCAGCGTGGTCACTGCCCCAGACCGCCCAGCAGGTCGTGGACGCAGCCTTCAACCCAGTGCTGTTAAAAATGCAGCATTAAGACATCATCTCCCGGTATGGCAACCTGAAAGTCTGAAAGACCCAGAGTTCTTAAAAACGCTCCATGAGCTGTATCCAGATGTTTTTGTGGTTGTCGCGTTTCGTATGCTGCCCGAAGTCCTTTGGAAGATTCCAAAAAAAGGAACCTTCAACTTACACGCTTCTTTGCTGCCTCAATACCGAGGGGCTGCCCCAATTAACTGGGCCCTAATTAATGGAGAGACCCAAACGGGCGTGACTACATTTTTCATTGATCACCAGATTGATACTGGAGCGATTATAGACAGCATCGCATGCCCAATAGAAAGTGAGGACAATGCTTCAAGCTTACACGATAAGTTAATAGTAACAGGAACTCAGCTCGTTATAAATACACTGGAGGCCATCGCGAACAATAGCGCAGAACCCAAACCTCAAACGGACTCTGAACAGCTAAGGAGTGCTCCTAAATTAACTCCAGAGAATACGAGAATCCACTGGGATTCACCCACAGAAAAAATAATTAATCTGATTCGCGGCTTGGACACCTATCCTGGAGCATGGACGACTTTAATACGCAACGGACAAGCCGTTAAGGTCAAAATTTATCAAGCCCAAAGTACAGGCCTCAATTCAGAATTAGCACCAGGGCATTTGAGCTATGATAAAAAATCACTCCTTGTACATACCGCAGATCAGAAGTTGGCCATTAAAATAATACAGCTTCCAGGCAAGAAAAAAATGCCCATTGAGTCGCTTCTCAATGGCTATAGTTTTGAAAAAGATGATAAATTCGTCTAAACCCTTGTCATTACTGATTTGACGAAAAAATCAGCAGATTGATCTTACTTTATCAACAATGGGGCTGATTTATTAACAAAAACCGCGTTTTCCTGCGTGTTTCCTTGCATGGCTGGATTAACCCGTTAAATTTGTAAAGCAATTATATGCAAGTTTAACCAAAATTTTAATTTAAATTTTATCGTATGAACAAATCTGATTTAATCGACGCAATGGCGGCGGATGCTGGAATCACAAAAGCAGCAGCTAAAAAAGCATTAGAATCTTTCCTAGGTAATGTAGAAGGATCTTTGAAAGGTGGAAACCGTGTTTCTCTTGTTGGATTCGGATCTTGGTCAGTATCTAAGCGTGCTGCCAGAGAAGGAAGAAACCCTCAAACTGGAAAAACCATCAAAATTGCAGCTAAAAATGTTGTAAAATTCAAGGCAGGTTCTGAACTTTCAGACAGCGTGAATTAATCACTTTGATGTAAGAAAATATACCCTGCCTCGGCAGGGTTTTTTTATGCTTGAAAATCAAATAGTTGCATAAACAATTTATTTGATGTAGCTTTAGTATATGTCTCCTAACCAAAACACCAAACCCCTTAAGGGTTATTTGCTTATTGCCGAACCCTCGATTATCGGTGATTTATCTTTTAATCGCTCGGCAATTTTATTAGCAGAACACAATCATGAGGGCTCGATTGGGTTTATATTAAATAAGCCTTTACGCTATGATTTGAACGATCTGGTCCCAGAGGTATCTCCCGCGATTCCTGTCTTCAATGGAGGGCCCGTGGAGCAAGACAACCTCTATTTTATCCACAATGCGCCGGACTTAATTGACAACAGTGTCTACATCGATTTTGGGATCTATTGGGGCGGTGATTTTACTCAAATTATCGAACTGCTCAACAAGGGTTTATTGACCAATGACCAAATTCAATTCTTTTTGGGTTATTCGGGATGGGGTCCAGACCAACTCGAGGAGGAATGGCAGCAAAATAATTGGCTCGTCATGCCGAATGATTTACACTCAGATCAAATCGTAAAAACAGATCAAAACTATTGGCGTAATACGATGAACGCCTTGGGTGGCGCTTACGCGATGTGGTCTAATGCCCCCGAGAATCCTGCTATGAACTAGGGCTTAGCCCTGCGTATTCATTGAGCTTTTCTATTAAATCTGAGCTTACTTGCTTGGCATATTGCTTTTTACGGTATTGCCTAATCGGTTGAATCCCTGTAATGACATTGGTCAAAAACAACTCATCGGCCTTTTGAAGTTCAAAGGGTGAAATCGATTCTTGACTTAATATATAATCAGGGTGCTTAGCCAGAATTTCGATTATAACTCCGCGCATTATGCCCTTGAGACATCCATCCGAGAGTGGCGGGGTTTTAATTTTATAGTCTTTAACAAGAAAGATGTTGCCACTAATGGATTCAACAACCTGTTTACCATGATTTAAAAGCAAACAACTATGGTAGTCGTTTTCCGTTGCATAAATCCCTGCCAAAACGTGAATCAGCTTGTTGTTTGTTTTGAGCTGCTCCAACATTCCATTGTTCACGTAATGGTCCTTGTACAAGTCCACTTTGTACTCTGTATCCTCTAGTATATAAGGGGCGCGCGATAAAGATTCTGAAAAAATGGCATAGGAAACCCCTTCTGATTGTGGCGTGTATCGACCACCCCAATCACGCCAAACAAGTATTTTTACACGATGAATTGAATGTCCTCCCTTTCCTTTGAGCGTCTTATTGACCTCACTTTGGAAGAATTCAGGGGTCCAATGCATCGGAATTTCCATGCGCATTAAGCGCATAGAGGCCATTAAACGAAAATAATGGGCTTCGGCAAATAAAATGCGACGCCCCACCACTTTCATGGTCTCAAAAAGAGCATCGCCATAATGCAGACCTCGATTATGTAGGCCAGGCATTATTTCTTCTTGTTCGTGTATCGTTCCGTTAAAATTTATCATAAAAAAAGCCACCCTTGGGTGGCGCAAAGATAAGTCAATATGCTCTAGGCACTGCCCAAAACGTGTTTAAGATTAGAGACCATGTTTTCCCAAAGCATCTTCCCTTCATCAACTTCGTCTTCTTCGGCAAAATCAGTGATCATTAAAGAAACGTCCTTTGTAATGTCATCGACTTGAATTCTTAGTTCGAAAAAGTAGTCCGTATCTTCGTCATCGAGCCATCTGAATTTTATGCGCTCACCACTTTTTTTCCCTAAAAGCTTAGCCTGTTCCTCGCTTCCCTCCCAAATAAACGTAAAGAGTTGTCCTCGAGAATTTACATTATCAGCGTACCACTCACTCATTCCTGAAGGCGTCGAAATATATTGGTATAAGAGCGATGGGGATACATGTATCGGGAATTCCATCTCGTATTTTATCTTGCGCTCCATAGTTGATTTTTAGCAGTGAAGCAATATAGATATTAATTCTATTTTGCCAAAAACTGCAGGAATTATTTTTACGTAATTTTTAGACGCGCTAAAAAACACATTCAAGCATTTGCCATACTTTATTTTGTTTCTATATTTGCACGCACTGAAAAACAGTGCATTTTTGGCGAGGTAGCTCAGCTGGTTAGAGCGTCGGATTCATAACCCGGAGGTCGCGAGTTCAAGTCTCGCTCTCGCTACAAGAAAAACAAAATGGCCACACTTAAAAGTGTGGCCATTTTTTATTTATTGAATGACTTCATTTTTTAAATGCTCTTGATTTTCAGTAGCTGAAATTAATTGTTTCTCGCCATTACTGGCCACAGTCATTTTTTGGTCAACACCCTTATAGATTAAGCAGGTCTTTCGGGAATGTAAACAACATTAACATCTATGTCATTCCCATAGGTTATAACCAAGGAACACAATACAGAAGTACTTTCCCCATTTTGGGTTGCAGGTTTCATCACAGGGATTTTTCTAAGCACTCTCAAAATTTCTGCTTGAACGGTGACTTCTGAATCTCTCACCTTCAAACCAGTAATGTTACCACTTTCGTTTATTATAAAAAATGCTTCTACCTGTTTTGATTCAGGTAGATTTAAGTCTTGAGAAACATTCAAGTTAAATTCTCGCTTTATAAATGCCGATACTTTATCATTAAAACATTTTCGCGTTTCTTCTATCGTCAGATCTTCACATCCATCATATACTGGCATAATTTCAACATCTTTTATGATCACGCTATTATCAGTGGTAAAAGTGGCTAAACCGTCCTCATGCGATACAATGCTGCATAAACTCAACAAGGCCTCTTCCTCTTTCTTCGTCATATTTCCTTGCGCCATTATTTGTTCCTGAACAGCATTTATTTTCAACATTAAATCGCTTTCTGTGTTTTTTACAGAGTCGGATTCTTCCTTACAGGAAAAGAATAAGAGAACAATAAAAATGGATGAAACAACCCAAAAATTCTGAAATGAAATTTTTGTTTTATACTTGCCTTTATGTGTCATAATTTTTTGAATTTCAATGTTATACCAAAGGAATCACTGGGTAAAAACCCGCTTATGTGGATGTTACCCGCGACACCTTTTCCAGTTTTCTTGAGTCATTTCAAATTTTACTTCGCCATTTCCATGCATTCCAACTTCGTTCCATCCTGATTTTCTGTAAAAATGTTCAGCTCTTGTATTCCGATCCGTTCCTAACCAAATATTTTCAGAGGTTTGGTTAAAATACCAATCCAACATGATTTTTTGTAATTGCTTTCCGATTCCGATACGTTCATAATTTGGGTTTAAAAAAAGAGCCCAAACATTTCGTTCTTTCAAATCAACAATTGAAAATCCCACAATTATATTATCAGATTCGCACACCCAACCTTTTCCTTTATTGGTGATGAATTCCAAACAATGTTCATTCGTAACTAAATCAGGATTCGACAAAACGTTTTCTTTGACTGAGTTTCTTACGATTTGAATTTGTGTAATATCATCTGCTGTCGCTTCTCTGAAATTCAATTCATTGTAGTTTAGGTTTTTCATTTGAGCAATTTCTTGTATCGCAGGCACCTATCATTAAAGCGCAAAATGCTGTCCTTGCTCGGCAATATTGAAACCCGCCCGCTTTACGCGGTTTACCGCTTCACTATCCGCATTTAGCACGGGGTTCGTATGGTTAAAGTGGATGAAATAGACTTTGTTGCGATCTGATGTTTCCAAGACGTCAAACAAATCTAAACTCTCAACTATAAAAGGGTGCGGCACTAAACTCATGTCTCGATTTTGCAATTCTTGTCCGTCGTAAAAGGTGGCGTCTAAAAATGCGTAATCTGCTAGCTTTATCAGACATAAAATAGACTGGTCCCATCGGTCCCACTTATCAATATCGGGTATAAATACGGCTGTCTTTTCGGGACCGATAATTTGGTAGCCCACGGTTTCAGAAAATTCATCGCGATGCGGTACCAATATGGGGACCATCGATAGGTTTTTGGTCAATTGCACCGTGTCGTTTGGAGCAGAAGGGTGCAATTCAATATTCTCATTGGTCACTAACTGACTCCAAGGACCATTGTTTTTTAAAAAATCGGCCATTCTTGGCATGGCGTATACGGGAGTCCATTTTGCATTAAAAGCCTCTTTACCTAGATAGGACAACCCCAAGTAGTGGCCTATGTGCGCGTGGGTCAGAAAAATACCGCCCAGGGTATTAAGCGCCATCTCGGGAAAAATGCCGCTGAATGTGCGCCATTGAGCCACAAAATCTGGAGTAGCCTCGATCATATAGCCTTTGGTATTTTCGCGATCAAAAAGCCCGAGGGAAACAACGCGATAATCAACATCGCTCGGTATAGCATCTGCCGCACAACAACTTTTTTGACATCCCAAATGAGGCCGTCCCCCGTCTTGCATCACCCCAAGTAAAGAAAGGACAACTTTAGCCTTTGGATCAAGGGTTTCCAGTATGTGTTCAGAAGACTCGAGCGTCTTTCTGGGAGTATCCTCAGGGGTGCGTGATTCAGAAACTTCCGCCGGATTATTACAAGCCGAAAATAGCCAGAGTAATACAAATCCATTGATAAGGTTAAATCTCATATAGTAGATGTCTCAAGTGTCAAGATAAAATATCAACTAACTCCTGAAGAGTTACTGACTCCTGCTTACCGTCACTCAAATTTTTTAAAGTATAACGTTGGTTGTTCATCTCATCGGTTCCGGCCAAAACCACATAAGGGATTCCTCTTTTATCAGCATAAGTCATCTGCTTGCCCATTTTAGCCGCATCGGGATAAAGCTCAGCGGCAATACCTTTATCGCGCAATGCACTGACCGCCTGAGTCGCATAAAGCGCCTCTTTATCCCCAAAATTAATGAACAGGACCTTAGTCGACGCTGCAACATGATCAGGAAACAAGTTAAGCTCCTCCAGAACCATATAAATACGATCTAAACCAAATGAAATACCAATTCCGCTCATGTCCTTAAGACCAAAGATCCCAGTCAAATCATCATAACGTCCACCGCCCCCTATGCTGCCTAAGCGAATGCCCTCGGGTGCAGAAACCTCGAAAATGGCCCCGGTATAGTAATTCAGTCCGCGCGCCAAAGTCAAATTTATTTTGACCAAAGCTGATTTCAAAGGCAAAGCCTCGAGAGCTTCCAGAACAAATCTAAGCTCGGAGAGCCCAAGGAGTCCCACCTCCGATGTCTTAAGTAATGCTTCCAGAGCCTCCAGTTGCTCCGCATTACTGGAATAAGTTTCAAAAAGAGGCCCCAGACGATCTATAGCGGGATCACTGATACCTTTTTGTCGCATCTCCTCTTCGACTTTTTCGCGTCCAATTTTATCGAGTTTATCTAGAGCGACAGTAAAGTCAATGAGCTGGTCTGCGGCGCCAATGACTTCGGCGATTCCCGAGAGTATTTTTCGATTGTTTAAGTGTACCGTTACTCCTTTGAGTCCTAGCGCATCGAAAGCGCGATCATAAAGCTGAATGAGTTCTAATTCTTGCCAAAGTGATTTACTGCCTACGACATCTGCATCGCACTGGTAAAATTCACGGAACCGTCCTTTTTGCGGGCGATCTGCACGCCAAACCGGTTGAATTTGATAGCGTTTAAACGGAAAATTAAGCTCATTTTGGTGCTGTACCACATAACGGGCAAAGGGCACCGTTAAGTCATAGCGCAATGCTTTTTCGGAAATTTGCCCAGTAAGTTTTGCACTGTCGCGCTGATCTAAATGACTTTGATCCGCTTTAGCTAAAAAATCACCGCTGTTGAGGATCTTAAATATCAAGCGATCCCCTTCTTCCCCATACTTCCCCATTAAGGTTTCCGAATTCTCAAAACTCGGTGTTTCGATAGGTTGAAAACCAAAGGTTTCAAAACTGCGGCGCAGTGTATTGATGATGTAGGTCCTTTTGGCCACTACCTCGGGTGAAAAATCTCTGGTACCTTTGGGTAAAGACGGTTTTTGTGCCACTTTTTCTGAGTATTTCCGTGAAATACAAATATCTTAAAATAGATGGATTTCTCAGGTCATAATAACAGAGAATTCCCGCAATTAATAAAGATGGCCCAAAAGATTTCGATAAATTTGTAAGACTAAATTTTCAGTTTACATGTTCGGTTTATTCAAAGATAATATTCTCATTGCCTTAGACTCGATAAAAACCCAATTGCTCAGAACAGTACTGACAATAGTTATTATCGGCATCGGCATTTGGTCTTTAGTGGGCATATTGAGTGCCGTTGACGCTTTGGAACATTCTATTTCGGGAAACTTTGCCAGCATGGGGTCGAACACCTTTAACTTGCAGCGCTATGCATTTGCCACAAACTCACGCGATGGCGGTGAGCGAAAAAAAATCAATCCCATTATCGACTATAATCAGATTCGCGCCTTTAATGAGCGATACGATTTTCCGGGGACCCAAACCTCTATTTCTTTTCAAGGTACAGGAACTGCAGAGGTAAAATACAACAATATTAAAACAGACCCTGAAGTCAGTGTTTTTGGCGTTAATGAGCATTATTTGGCCAATACCGGCACCAAAATTGATCGAGGGCGGGCTTTCAATTTCTTTGACATCCAAAATAATAACCACGTTTGTATGGTGGGCGCGGATTTTCTCAAGAAAATGTTTAAAGATGAAGTTCCGATTAATAAGACCATAAGCATTCGCGGCTCAAAATTCAAGATTATTGGACTACTGGCTTCAAAAGGTTCTTCATTTGGAAATAATCAAGATTTACGGGTATTAATCCCGATACAATTGGCCCGAAGTATTTTTACACAGCCCAATATTAACTATACCATTAGTGTAATGGTAAACCAAAAGGAAACGCTTAAAGAAGCTGAAAGTGCCGCTTTAGTGGCCTTTAGAAATATCCGAGGGCTTTCACCTTTGGAAGAAGACAACTTTGCGATTGAGCGCAGCGAAGATTTAATTAATCGTGTCGCGAGCATCACGGGAGTACTGGAAACTGCAGCATGGATTATAAGTATCATCACCATTTTGGGTTCGTCAATAGCCTTAATGAATATCATGCTGGTCTCCGTCACAGACCGAACCCGTGAGATTGGCGTTCGAAAAGCCATGGGGGCTAAAAAACGAACCATTTTGACTCAGTTTTTTATTGAGACCATTGTTATCGGTCAGATTGGATGTCTGTTGGGTATTGTGCTGGGTATCGGTACTGGGCTAATTTTTGCCACAGTCGCTGATTTTGACTACGCCTTACCCTGGGGCGCTATGATTGCGGCCGTAATCATTTCTTTTATTGTTGCCATTATTGCCGGGTCTTACCCCGCATCAAAAGCGGCACAACTCGACCCTATAGAAAGCCTGCGTTACGAGTAATCCTAAGGGATTAAGGCCTCTAGACGCTGAGCCAGGTCCCCACTCGATAAAACGCCTCCTTGCTCGATTAAAGCAAATAAGACTTGGGTGCGCTGCTTGTCATACGGCTTTTGTTCCCGATAAAAAGACACAGAGTCTTCTTGCCAATGTTCAGACAGCCATTGCCACGCTTCTGGGGTATTGAAATCTAAATCGGTGGCCGTCTTGACCCCTAAAAGTGTCATGGACATCTGTCCAGCGTGGAACGCAAAAACTCCACCAGGAGAATAGTGATTGATATAGCACGTCTTTCGCAAACTTTCTTCCCAAACCAGGTCGCTGAACGCATCCAATTGCTGATCCAACTGTGCTGGATTGTTTTGTATTATGGACTGCCATTTTTTTTGGTCAATAGATTGACTGGCCAAAAATTGAGCAAATTCAACACTGAGGGTTTCAAATTGTTCTTTGGTGAGTCTGCGATATTTCATAAATATTGTGCGATAAAAAAACCCTCCATAGACGCTATGAAGGGTTTTTAATATTTAAAGTCAATTATTCAGTTGACGATTAATCCTGAAGCTTAGATTATTTAGCCTCAGCGACCACATCAAAACTAAAATCAGCAATTACATCACGGTGAAAACGAATCTTAGCATCGTATTTTCCAAGACGTTTTACCAAACCTCCTTGAACCATGATAAATTTCTTATCTAGGCTGATTTTGTTTGCTGCCAAAGCCTCTGCTAAATCAGCATTACTTACAGAACCAAATAACTTATCTCCCTCACCAACTTTTGCGGCAATTTTGATTTCCAGCCCGTTAAGTTTCGCTGCTTCAGCTTTTGCATCATCAACTAACTTTTGTTCCTTGTGGGCACGTTGCTTTAAGGTCTCAGCAAGTACCTTCTTTGCAGAAGGAGTTGCCAATACAGCGAGGCCTTGAGGAATCAAATAATTTCTTCCGTATCCGTTTTTAACCGATACAACATCGTTTGTAAATCCAAGATTCTCAACGTCTTTTTTAAGTATTATTTCCATTTCCTTGCTCTATTTATTTTAACATATCAGCCACATATGGCATAAGGGCCAAATGACGTGCTCTTTTAATGGCTACAGCAACTTTACGTTGATACTTCAAAGAAGTTCCTGTCAAACGACGAGGTAAAATTTTCCCTTGTTCATTCACAAATTTCAGTAAGAAATCTGGGTCTTTGTAGTCGATGTATTTAATGCCTGATTTTTTGAATCGGCAGTATTTCTTGGCTTTAGAGGTCTCGATATTCAACGGGGTGAGATATCTGATTTCTCCGTCTTTTTTGCCTTTTGCTTGTTGCTCTATTGATGACATAGCTTATGCGTTTTGTTTGTTTCTAGTTCTTCTTTTCTCTGCCCAAGCCACAGCGTGCTTATCGAGTTTTACAGTGAGGTAGCGCATGATGCGTTCGTCACGACGGAATTCAACTTCTAAATCGTTGATGGGTTCTCCATCACAAGTGTATTCAAATAAGTGATAAAAACCACTTTTTTTGTGTTGGATTGGATAAGCCAGCTTTTTCAAGCCCCAATCTTCTTTGGCGATCATCTTTGCACCTTTAGAAACAAGAAAACTTTCAAATTTCTTAACTGTTTCCTTTATCTGCTCTTCAGATAAAACGGGATTCAAGATGAAAACAGTTTCGTAATGAGTCATAATATATTGATTTAATTCCCAGCACCTTGCTGAGAGCGTGCAAAAGTAAGGCATTATTTGGAAACTACAAAGTCAAAACACCAAGGTTTTTTCGTGCGCCGCAATGGGCACACTAGCCTAGAAATGAATTACCTAAATCGTTTATAAGGCCACCAAGATCCTAGATGAATCAAATGCCATTTTTTCCTGTTATCGGCATTGATTGAGAATACTAAAATTATCGAAGGAAGACCATAATAAAGATAAAAACTCAGTTTAATGGTTCATTTTATCAGTTTAAAGCCCATCAAAACTTGTGAAACTATTTTTATTTGACTAATATTGTTGGTCCTAAAACCTCACCTTATTATGGATCAAACCATCTTAAATTGTGCTGTTGTTGATGACTCGACCCTACAGCGACTTTCCATAGTAAAACTGATCAATGAACACCCTTCTCTTAAGCTTGCAGCGCAATACAACAGCGCTGAAGAGGCCAAAGAAGGATTGACTTCTCAGCAAATAGATTTAGTCTTTCTTGATATTGAAATGCCAAGAGTTTCCGGTTTCGACCTACTCGATGATATGACGCAAAAGCCTCAAATTATCTTTGTTACCGGAAAAACCAAATATGCCTTCAAGGCTTTTGATTACGACGCCATCGATTATTTACGTAAACCGATTGCAAAAGATCGTTTTCTAAACGCCGTTCATAAAGCTATAGTCAATTACAAATTGCGCAATGAAGAAGGATTTGACGACGAGGATTTTATTTTTGTAAAGAGCAACCTCAAAAAGCGTAAAGTGTTCTTAAGCGAGCTTAAATACGTTGAAGCCTTAGGGGATTATGTAAAGCTCGTCACAGAACACGACTCATTGGTTGTACTCTCAACCATGAAAGCCTTCGAACAAATACTCCCAGAGGATCGTTTTCTTCGCATCCATAAATCGTATATCGTTAACCTCGATAAGGTTCAATGGTACAACAGCAAACAAATAGAACTGGAAAACCAAAGCCTCCCCTTGAGCCGAAATCGTAAAACTGATTTGGTTGAAGCGCTCGCCGCCGCCGCAGGTAAAGCTTAGTTTTTAATTCACGGGATCTACGTCAAAAGACACGCTGACCCGCGCAAACTCATTTTGAGCGATAAAACGTTGCCATACTTTGGTCACAAAACCCTTGGTCTTGGATAAAGATTGTTGTTGCGGCACTTTAATCAAAAGTTGTTGGATGTACTGATTTCTTATTCTTGAAACGGGCGGTGCGACCGGCCCTAAAACCAAGGATCCCATCTTTTGCTCGATTACTTTAAACAACCATATAGCCGCCGCTTGACTGAGGTTTATATCTCGATGCTTAATCGTCACGCGGATGAGTTTACAAAATGGTGGGTATTGAAATTGTTCCCTCTGTTGATTTTGTTGGTCATACATAGATTTGTAATCTCCGGCCACGACCTGTTGGAGCAATTGATGTCCGGGGGTGTAGGTTTGAATGATTACCCGTCCCTGAATACCACGCCGACCTGCACGCCCGCTGACTTGGGACATGAGTTGATAGGCCCGCTCCTGGGCCCGAAAATCAGGAAAATTCATCAATTGGTCCGCATTGAGAATACCCACTAGTGAAACACGGTCAAAATCCAAACCTTTAGCCAGCATTTGGGTGCCAACCAGTATGTCTATTTCCCCTTGATTCATTCGGTTTATGAGCTGAGTAAAGGCATACTTGCCTTGAGTAGTATCTTGATCCATTCGCGCCAGTCGAGCTTCGGGAAATAAGCTTTGTATGCTGAGCTCAATCTGCTGTGTTCCCAAGCCAATTCGGTCCAACTGAGGACCCCCGCAGGCCATACAGGTCTGAGGCACCCCTTGTTGATGCCCACAATAATGACAGCGCAATACTTCTTGATGACTGTGATAGGTTAAGCTCACATCACAATCGGGGCATTGAGGAATATGTCCACAGGTTAAACATTCAATCATAGCCGAAAACCCACGTCTGTTTTGAAACAAAACCACCTGCTCGCCACGCGACAAAGTCTCTTCTATGGCCGTAATCAAGGGAGCACTAAAATGCTGTCGCATTAATTTCTTGCGATATTGCTCGGCCAAATCTACCAACTCAATCGTCGGTAGTGTCGCTCCACCAAAGCGCTCATTCAAAGAAACCAGGCCAAATTTCTTCTGCTGCGCATTATAATACGTTTCTAATGACGGTGTGGCAGATCCTAAGAGAACCTTTGCGCCATTTAAGTGAGCCAGCATGATTGCTGCATCTCTACCGTGATAACGCGGCGCAGGACTGTGCTGTTTTAACGAGGGTTCGTGGGATTCATCAAGTACGACCAAACCCAAATCTTTAAAGGGCAGAAATACTGCAGAGCGTGCCCCAACAACGATTTGAACCGAGGGGTCCCCTTCCTTTACTTTCTGGAACAGCTCAACTCGCTCAGCAGCGGTTTGACGCGAGTGATATACCCCAACTTGAGATCCATAAAATCGCTGTAAGCGCATAATTAATTGGGTGGTCAAGGCAATTTCTGGCAGGATGAATAAGACTTGCTTGCCGCCCGCTATGAATCGTTTCATCAAATGCATGTAAACTCGAGTTTTTCCACTGGAGGTGATGCCATGCAACAAACAAACATTGCCCTGATCAAAGTAAGTATTGACTTGATTAAACGCTTGTTTCTGAGCGGGGGATAATTCAGAAAGAACCTCTGTGGGACCCTCGTGGGGCAATAGGCGATCTACGGCGTGCTCTTGAGCAAGAACCCACTGTTTTTCGATTAAAGCGTTTAATGTACTCGACGTCGCTTGAGTCGCCTTGAGTAATTGGGTTTGCTGAATTTCTTCCGTATGTGGTTTAGAAAGTAAATAAAGTATTAATTCGCGCTGTTTTGGCGCGCGACTCAGTCCCTCCAAAATAAGTTTTAAACTAGAGTCACCTAAAATATCGGGATTAAGGCGTACAAAACGACGCATAAGGGGTTTGTACTTATCATCCAATTGCTCTTGAACTTCAATCAAACCGCGAGCGATAAGTGCATAGACGACCCCCATTACTGAACTTCGCGATAGTATGGATCGAACCTCATCTATGGAAAGTCGCGGTTGAGCCGACAAGGCTTCCATGATCAAAAATTCTGCATCACTTAAATTCTCCCAAGAGTCAGGATCAGGATTCAAAGACGCGATAAAGGTTTCACTCTCCAGAAGCATGGCTCCAGGCAGAGCTGCTTTCATCACTTCACCCAAAGTGCACATATAATAGCGCGCCATCCATTGCCAAAAGGACAATTGCATGGGGGTTACTATCGGCCGCTCATCAAGAATTTGATCGATTTCCTTAGTCTGATAATCTGGTACTTCTTGAGCACTAACTCCATAAACTAATGCCGTGCGTAATTTATTCCTTCCGAAGGGAACCACAACACGCATCCCTGGTCTTAGAAAAGCCGCTTCTGCTTCACGGACCCGATAGGTGAAGGTCTGGTTTATGGGTAAGGGAATAATGACATCGATAAAGGGCATAAACGTTTAATCAGCAGATTTTTTAAGGGGCACTGAACGCTCCTTAAGTCGGCGCAGAGACTGATCCAATTCAAACCCAAGCAACAACAAATTGGCATTGAGCCAAATGTAAAAAAGCATGATCAGCAGTGCCCCGATCGAGCCGTAAAGCTCATTATACTTTGAGAAATTATTGATGTACACCCCAAAACCATAGGTCGTCAGTAAGATTAATACCGTGGTGGCCAAAGCCCCAATAGACCAGAACCCTTTGCTCCCTCGCTTTTGAACACCGAAGTAATACAAGGCCGCAATAATCACGTACAACATCACCACAAAAAACAAATATTGCACCACCGAAATCCAAAATAGATCATTGTCGATCAAGGTGTCCGATTTTAGCCAATTAATCAAATACTCCCCATAGGCAATTCCCCCCAAGGTCAGAATCAGAATAAGGGAAAGCAGTATTGCCACCCCAACTGAAATAATATATTGTCTTATGTACCCTCGGTTAATGGTCACATGGACAGAATATTCAAAAGCACTAAAAATTGCGCTCACTCCATTCGCCATCAGGAAAAGCGCCAAAATCAGCGTGAACGATAACAGTCCCGTCCTGGGATTCGTCGCAATATCTTCGATTACCGGATAAAAGAAATCATGGGTTTGAGCCGGTAAAAGCTCATCAATAAATCTTAAAAATCGCTCTTGAAAATTCCGTATGGGGATATACGGGATCACGTTAAGCATAAACAGTAAAAACGGGAAGATGGCCATAAAAAAACTATAGGCAATGGCGCTTGCCCGTGACGAAAGGGCCCCTTTGATAATGCCCAGACTATATATTTCAATCAGATCAAAAAGCGAAAGGCCTTGAAAACCAGGAAGTTGAACCCAACGCAATAGCCTTGTCAGTGTTCCGATCAACGGCCAACGTTCAAAAGGATATGTGCGATTCGAGACTGTTTCCATGTATTTGGATTTAGTTTACTGCTTTTAAACTCAAATCCAAATTCTTAACTGAATGGGTAATGGCGCCACAAGAGACAAAATCCACACCACATAGCGCATAATCTCTAATGGTGTCCAAATTAATCATCCCACTGGACTCTGTCTGACAATGATTGCCAATGAGCGCCACCGCTTTTTTAGTTTCCGCAATACTGAAATTATCGATTAAAATTCTGGTAATCCCTGTATGGCGAAGTATGGCCTTAATCTCATCGAAATCACGGGCCTCAACAATAATTGGCAGGTCCAAATTATTTTGGGCTAAATAATTTTTGGTCGCTTCAATGGCTTGGTCCATACCCCCACAAAAATCAATGTGATTGTCTTTTAACATGATGGCGTCGTATAGCGCAAATCTATGATTTACCCCTCCTCCTAAACGCACGGCCCATTTTTCAAGCGCTCGAATTCCTGGTGTAGTTTTTCGAGTGTCTAAAAGCTTGGTATTGGTTCCTTCGAGCTGAGCTACATAATCCCTTGTTTTGGTCGTGATCCCGCTCATGCGCTGCATTGCATTGAGCACCAGACGCTCGGCCTGCAATAGAATATGACTTGGACCTTCTACTGTAAAGGCAGTGGCTCCTTTTTCGGCATAGGCACCATCTTTTTGCAAAGCTTCAAATACAATGTCCGGACTCAGTGTTTTGAACACTTGATGGGCAAAATCTAAACCTGAAATATACCCTGATTCTTTTACTAACAATGCGGCCTTCCCTCGAGCAGCAGCAGGAATACAAGCCAATGTTGAGTGATCTCCTGTACCAATATCCTCACGCAAGGCATTTTTAATTATGCCTTGAATTTCTAATTGTTCTTGAGCTGCTGAAATCAATGGATGGATTTTAAGCTAAATTACTAAAATACCCAACAAATCTAGGCCACTGGGCTAGGTAACTTATCACAAGGCTTAAAATGAATATCTTTGTCCTATGAACATTAGTATACTTATGGTCGGGGCCACAGATGATCCTTTGCTCGAGGAGCTTATTCAAGGCTATGTCAAACGCTTAAATCACTACATCAATTTTGATTTGGAGATCATACCTGGGCTCAAAAAAACTAAGAATCTTACCCCCGAACAGCAATGTCAAAAAGAAGGCACCCTTATTTTAAATGCCCTTGACCCGTCTGATAGGGTGATTTTACTCGACGAAAAAGGCAAACAAATGAGCTCGGTGGGGTTTTCTGAATTCATTCAAAAACAGCTCAATGCCGGTGGAAAGAAGTTAGTCTTCATCATCGGGGGGCCTTATGGTTTTTCTTCAGAAGTTCGGCAGCGCGCCATGAGTAGCGTATCACTATCGGCGATGACCTTTAGCCACCAAATGGTCAGACTTTTTATGGTAGAGCAATGTTATCGCGCCTTTACGATTCTCAAAGGAGAACCCTACCACCATCAATAAAAGGTGACTTGCGCCCTTAAAAATTTCGCGCAGCCGTGAATTCTTAGCAGAAAATCTCCGGACTTTAAATTATTGCTTCAAAACACGCAAATGGGCGACGTTTGTTCCACTATGCAGTTCCAGCAAATACATCCCCTGTGATAACTCATGAGTCCATTGAATATTTTGCGTAACCCCTTCCCACTGCTTCTGAGCAATAAGTCTGCCGTCAGGGCTATAGAGATAAGCTTTCAAAGGACTTTGCTGCCAAGATTGAGGTAAATAAAGCTCAATGGCCTCTTTGGCTGGATTGCGCAATTTTGGACCAACAACCGCAGTAAAATCATCATTTGACAGTGATCCAAAAATCTCAATGATCGCGAAATCTGCCATAGACTGAGTCAGACTCACGTGGCCAGAATTAATGGTCGAAGCCTCAATATTGTCAAACGGAGATGCCGTGAGATCTGCAGGGCCATGCCAGTTATCGGTATCTATGGCCAAGGCGCTCATCGTGGGAATAAAACTGTATTCATCCTGGTTTAAAGCGTCAATAAATTCTTGAAGCACGGGACTAACCCCACCCCCAGCCAAGGCGGCTGAAATATTTCCTGTTCCACCGGGTGCACTGTCAACACCATCGGATGTTGCCGGTGATTGCGCATCGGCAGAAAAAGTTGAGACGGGTATTCCAATAAAAAAGGTCGCCACTTCGGTCACGGTTATGTTCTGCCCGGCTTCAGGGGTAAAATATAAGGCAATATCAATGTCGGTGAGTGCATCAACCTCAACACTCGTATTGACAACCTCCATGCCTGGACTCCCAATATTGGTCCCATCTACAGCACCATTAATCATGGTGACATTGCGCACATTTTGTGGAAAACCTAAAGCGTCTAGTTCCTGCTGGAATTCATCGCGAAAATTTGGGGCACCTGCAGGCAATAATAAATTAGGATCTTGTTCTAAATCTGATCCAGCCAGTAAATGTCCCGACAAATGATCGACGAGCATTTGCTTTGCTGCCGCCGAATAAAGTACAAAGTCCACCGTAGCTTGAGCCAATGGATCACCACCAACTACTGCAAAATAATTGATAAGATATTGAAGGGCAATAGGAATATTGGCCCCTCGATGTGGCGAATCAAACGACAAATAAAGACGCGTCTCATGAGGAAGACCTTCCTGCTCCATATAGGCAAGGGCATATCGCGCAATCAATCCTCCCATACTCGGACCCAGAACAACCAATTCTTCTTCGCCCTGTTTTTGGGTATTGAGCTCTTGGATTAAGGCAATAAGCACCATAGCATTGCGCTGGATGAAATCACCCCCACCGCCAATTTCGTAACCGTCGGTAACATAGTTTGGGGCATTTAAAACAACGATATCAAATCCGAGATTCCGTAATTCATCGGCAAGGTTCTGCCCGCCGTAACTCAAACTCGCATAAAGCGCTCCAATGCCGCGTCCATCCCCTGGATCAAAGCCGTCGAGTAAAATGACCGGACGGTCCAAAACCCCATCAACATTATCTAGGAAAATTTCATACTCACCTTGACCAAAATAAGCTTGCGGCTCACCAAAGCCTTGGTAGGCAATATTTGCGGTAATGTTAGAAACTACAGAACGCTCGGGGAAAAATTCCGGATTAGGTTCAGCAAAAAATCGGCCTTGAGCCTGAACTTGGACAGTCCAAAAAACTAGGGCTGCCCTTAAAAGTATTTTTTTTGACGATGATTTAAAATCACTAGAGCGCATGGACAATATTTTTTAGTGTTGAATAATTATTTGTTCCCCGATTACCTGAAAGGTAAAAATTCTTTGATCATTTTTTATTCGGCGTATGGTCTTACTCAAACAAGACATTCTGGTTATTTCATAAATTTTTTAATCCAATTGAGCTTTTTATGGCTCAACGGCGGGTATTTAAGCGGCGCTTCAAACCAATTTTTTTTGTAGAGCACACTTTTACGATGACTGAAACAATCCAAACCATGCGTTCCATGGTACGCCCCTATTCCGCTATGGCCTACACCTCCAAAAGGCAAATTTGGGTTACTCAGGTGCATTACAACATCATTAACCGCACCACCACCAAAGGAAAGGTCAGACAAGACCTTTTGATATTCATTTTTTTGGGTGCTAAACACATAGGCCGCTAACGGTTTTTCCAAGGCCTTTACTTGCTTTACGGCATTTTCAAGGGTATCGAAGGTCATTATCGGTAATATAGGACCAAAAATTTCTTCTTGCATTACAGCATCGGTCAAAATTACCTCAGCCATAATCGTTGGGGCAATAAATCGTGTGTCCCTATCGTATTGGCCTCCATAGATCGTCTTTTTGGGATCCAAAAGCGCGATGAGTCGATCGAAATGTCTATGATTAATGATCTGACAATAATGATTTTGTCCGAGCTTGTAATTATTGCGCTTTAATTCAGAAATACACGCCTGAATAAAGGCTTCACGCACGGACTCGTGAACTAAAACATAGTCCGGAGCCACACAAGTCTGACCCGCATTAAGGAATTTCCCCCACACCAAACGTTTTGCAGTTAAGTGAACATTCGCCGAGGCAGTTATTATTGCTGGTGATTTACCCCCTAATTCTAAAGTCACCGGAGTCAAATGCTTTGCTGCCGCTTCATAAACGATCTGTCCTACTCTAGTACTTCCTGTATAAAAAATATGATCCCATCTCAGGGCCAATAACTGCTGAGTTTGAGTTGCGTCTGCTAAAATCACCACCAAATGACCAGAATCAAAATTCGTGTTGATCATTTCTTCGATTACTGCGGCTACGGCTGGCGAATTTTCGCTTGGCTTGAGCACTGCCGTATTTCCCGCAGCCAATGCTGAAACTGCCGGCTGCAGAAGCAGCAGTACTGGATAGTTCCAAGCACCTATAATTAAATTCACTCCCAGTGGTTCGCGCAAAATAGCACTATGGGCAGGCCAATTGATCCAATTGGTGCGCACGCGCTTGGGGCGCATCCATTTTTTTAAATTGCGTTGAGCATGACGAATTTCCTCGTAAAGCATTGAAAACTCCGTAGTAAAACTCTCAAAAGCAGATTTTTGAAAGTCCTGATACAAAGCGGCGACAAGGCGCTCTTCGTACTGCCGCAAGGCCTTGTCAAATTGATGCAAGGCGCTGATGCGTGCGGCGTAACTCAAGGTTAAACCTTCTTTAAAATAAGCACATTGTTGCGCGTGGTGGGAAGACACGGGGTTACTTTTTTTCTCTGTTCAAGATACGGTATTCCTCGTAACATTCACTAATGGCATCCAGAATTTGTAGATCGTTAGCCGTTTTGATAAACTCCTCGGAATAACTACAATTATTGAGAATCTCATCAATATCGGCACGTTCTAATTGCAATACGGCCATTAGGGTTTCTCGATCAAATTTAGATTGAAGCAAGTTGCGAATTTGATCATCTTGCTTCATTTGTTTGAGCTTTCTCATCTGTTTTGGACGCTTACCAAATACATTGTAAAGAAAGTCAGCCGGGTTAAATAGGGCACTCAGCACTTTGGACACGGCCCCAGGTTGCTTTTGCCCTCCTTCATATCCTCCGCCAAAACCAGCGATTCGATAACGGTAATTGTCGTAAATGGGTATTATTTTGGCGTCAACTTCTACATAGCCCGTAAGCTGAACGGGCTTCACCACGACCTCTTCTAGTGCTATTCCTAGCTCGGTCATTTTAACTTTGATATAATCATACTTGAGCCAGTCATAAGTCACACGGACCCGGATTGACCTGAAGCCCAAATAGGAAAAATATAAAGTATCGTTGACTGAAGCCCTTAATTTAAAGGCCCCTTCGGCATTGGTTGTCGTTCCGATTACTTTGTTGAGATTGACAATATTGACATTTTCGAGCTCGCTGTCATCGGCGTCATTGATCACCACCCCATTGATGATTACCCCGGATTCCTGATCAGGAGTTTCTTTGGACTCCTCTTCTTGCGCTAAAGCAAAGATGGGCAGGGCCAGAATTAAAAAAAACAAACGAAACTTCATCACAGCGATTTCGGCTAAAATTAACCAATTATGGACAATTTTATTTCAAAATTTTGTGAAAATCGAAAGGGTCAACTAACGTCTACGACGCTTGCCTCTTGTGCCAGCAACATCCGGTCGATCCTCACGACGACGGCTTTTGCCTTTAAACCCTCCTGAAGATTCCGATTTTCGGCCTCGTCTTTCTCCTGAACCCGAGTCAAAACCACCGCCAAAAGATTTAGATCGGCCTGGTTTTTTACCAAAACTTTTCCCTCCTTTGAATTTGCCGCGTTTACCGCGATCATCGGAACGTTCAATATCTATAGCGCGATCGTTAAATAATACTCCAGCAAAGGCTTCGTTAACCACGCTCTCATGCGCCGAATCAACATTGAAAAATGAAAAAGTATTCATGGTATCAACATGGAAGACTTCATCTTTACCAAGCGATGTAACCTCGCGAATAAGATCTTTTAAATCCATCCACGCCAGACCATCTTTACGGCCTAGGTTGATAAAGAATCGAACACTGTCTTGTGATTTCTCTGAAGGTGATGAATCATCGTAATCCTTACCTCCGGGCACACTGAGATCTTTTGTCTTTTTGTAATAATTAAAAAAGCGAGAAAACTCAACTGAGAAAAACTTCTTAATTAATTCATCTTTGTCAAAATCCGCGAGCACCTCACCTATTGCTGGTAAATAAGGGTCAATATCATGATTGACCTCTGTCTTGGCAATATTACTGGCCAGATGAAAAAGTTGCTTTTCACAAATTTCCATCCCTGAAGGAATATCGCGAGCAATGAATGATTTTTGTATGATTTTTTCGATCGCCTTGATTTTACGCACCTCGCTTTTTGAGATGATGACCATAGACACCCCTGTTTTTCCCGCACGACCAGTACGGCCACTACGGTGGGTGTAAGTCTCAATTTCATCGGGCAATTGATAGTTTATCACGTGGGTAATATCATCAACATCGATACCACGCGCGGCCACATCAGTAGCTACAAGCATTTGAATTTGACGACTTCGGAACGATTTCATAACCAAATCTCTTTGGTTTTGACTTAAATCACCGTGCAATGCCGCCGCATTATAGCCGTCTTCAATAAGCATCTCAGCAACCTTTTGGGTATCGCGTTTGGTACGACAAAAAATCACAGAAAATATTTCAGGATGCGCGTCCGCTAGGCGCTTAAGCGCTTGATAACGGTCTTTTGCCGCAACCATATAGTATTCATGGGTTACATTGCTCGCACCAACATTTTTGGTCCCCACAGTAATTTCATGGGGCTGATGCATAAATTGACGTGCAATGGTTGAAACCTCTTTGGGCATGGTTGCACTAAACAACCAGGTATTTTTGTCTTTAGGGGAAAACGATAAGATTTCCGTTATATCCTCATAAAAGCCCATGTTGAGCATTTCATCGGCCTCATCAAGAACACAATATTCAATTTTCGAAATATCGATCATACCGCGACCGATCATATCTTTCATACGCCCTGGAGTGGCCACAATAATTTGTGCTCCCTTTTTAATTTGACGGGCTTGTTCGGTAATACTTGCGCCACCATAAATCGCCACTACATTGAGTCCTTTGAGGTATTTCCCATAAAGCTTGAGCTCTTGAGTAATCTGAAGACACAACTCTCGTGTTGGAGACAGAATTAGTCCTTGTGTTTCACGGCTTTCAATGCGTATTTTTTGGAGCATTGGAAAACCAAATGCAGCAGTTTTTCCTGTACCCGTTTGAGCAAGGGATACAATGTCTGCATCATTTTGGAGTAAAAAAGGAATGGCTTTTTGTTGAACTTCACTAGGGGTTTCAAAACCCAAGTCCTGGATGGCTTGAAGGAATTCTTCCCCCAATCCCAAAGATTGAAATGTTGTCATAAAATGGTTTATCTCGTTATTGTGTTGTGTAAAGCAAACGACCCGAGTAAACCCAAAGCTTTATATACAACACTTCCTCACCCTGAGGAATTTGCGGCAAAAGTACATTTAATAAATGAGATAATTGGATAAACCCTTCTCTAATTGTGTTTAGCCCGAATATTGCGAGGAATACATGGGCTCAAATCATACGGTACATATAAAACTTCGACCAAGTATCTTCGTCCAAATACCAAGTTAGAAAAAAAGGCTTAAACATTTATTGCGCATCGCGGGCAGAGAGCCAATCGATCAGCTTTTTCATGGCGATTCCGCGATGACTGATTTGTGCCTTTTGAATTAAATCCATCTCGGCAAATGTTTGCGTATGTCCCTCTGGTAAAAAAACAGGATCATAACCAAACCCCCCAGTCCCTCTGGTGGTTTCGATTATGGTCCCGCGACAAACCCCTTCAAAAAAATGAGTTTCTCCATTCCAGTAAAGGGCAATTACCGTGCGAAATTGCGCCTTTCGATTCGGTTGTCCCTCAAGAGCATTTAGTAATTTTTGAACGTTATCCTGATCCCTAACCTCAGGACCAGCATAACGGGCACTATATACGCCTGGAGCCCCATTTAAGGCAGCCACCTCGAGACCTGTATCGTCTGCAAAACAATTTTGTCCCGTGCTTTGGGCCAGGGCTAACATTTTTATTTCAGCATTTCCTTGGAGGGTTGTTGCTGTTTCCGCCACCGGCGGTTCTTGGGTGATATCGGCCAAATAAAGCAAATCTATACTCGGAGGCATTTGAGCCTTTACTTCTTTATACTTATTGGTGTTATGGGTCGCAAAAATTAATGTCATCGGGCGTTGTCTTGATTATATCGTTCAATTATTCTGGGGGCATCTTTGATTGAAGCCACAGTCCAAGCGCATTCTAATTTATATCGTTCCTCAGGACTTAATGCCCAAGGCAACTCTTCCCGCCGCATGCGCCCAACAAGTTCATTTAGAATAATTGCCGCAGACACAGAAATATTAAGGCTTTCCGTAAAACCGTACATGGGGATAGTAAGGGCGACATCGGCCTGTGCCATAAGTTCTGGGCTAAGTCCTTTTTTCTCGGTACCAAAGAGTAAGGCAGACTTCCCCGACACATCAAAAGCATTTAGCGGCACCCCATCATGCGGCGTTGAGGCCACGATTTGATAACCCTGAGCGCGCAGCTGTTTTAGACAATCTTCGGTATTGGAATGTCGATGAATATCCACCCACTTTTGGGCCCCCATGGCAATTTCTTTATCAACACGTTTCCCAAAACGCGCTTCGATCACATGTAAATCTTGTATGCCAAAAACATCGCAACTGCGCATAACCGCACTAGTATTATGCATCTGGTATACATCTTCGGTAACCACTGTAAAATGCCGTGTACGTTGCTCGAGCACCTGACTAAATAGGGCACGGCGACGTGGGGTTAAAAGACTTTGTAAGTACGTCAATAATTCCGGGGTCATGCTACAAATAAATGGATTGCAAGATAATGAATTAGGTCAAAGAGCAAAGTCATAACCACCACCGACCTTGGCCTAGACCTAAGGGATTATTCATTAATTTGCACCATTAGTATGGATGTTTGGACGCACATAAATTTTGATCGAGCGACGCGTGCAAATCGTGAAAAGTCAGCCTTGTGGATGCTTGACCATCTAGATCGACTCCCCGAATTGCTCGACGCTCTTGCGCAAATAGATCACGCCCGCAGTATTAAAGCCGCTTATATTCTTGAAATGATGGCCTTAAAAAACTTTGAAGCCACCGTGGAAGTTCTGCCAAAGCTTGCACTCCAGCTAAATCATTTTAAATCTAACTCCTCCCAACGCGCACTGCTCCACATGATGACCTTATGGCTAGCGCCCATGACCGTTACCAAAAGTCTAGACAAAAAAACTCTAGAAGCCATAACGGAACACTGTTTTGACAAACTGATTGGAAAACCAGAGGCTGCGACCGCCGTTCAAGCTCATGCGATGAGTTGTTTGTATTACCTGAGTCGGGTAAATTCTTGGATCACGGAACCCCTCAGAGCCATTTTAATCAAAAATATGCCTGAACAAAGTCCAGGGTTTAAAGCCAGAGCACGCCATATTCTTGAAAATTTACCTCAATAGTGACTTGAGCCTGGCCCTAGCGCCTTTGATCTTCTTGACCGGGAAAATCATCTCATGAGGCCTGCATCGATAAATATTTAAAAAATCACCTCTGCCGTGGGCTAACTCATAGGTGATGATTATCTTTGCTTTTTGAATCGCAAAACGATGTCACACACGAGTCTTCAAGCCATAACGCCAATCGATGGACGTTATGCATCAAAAACCAAAAGTCTTATTCCTTATTTCTCAGAAGCCGCGCTGATTCAGTATCGGGTGCGCGTTGAAATCGAGTATTTTTTGGCCCTTGTCGCATTACCACTGCCACAGCTAGCGGGATTTGATTTGACCAAAGCAGAGTCCCTTCGAGAAATTTATCAAAATTTTAGTCCTGAACAGGCTGCCGCGATAAAAGAAATTGAAGCCGTGACCAATCACGATGTAAAGGCAGTCGAGTATTTTATTAAAGAGCGCTTTGATGCTTTAGGACTCAGCCCTTGCAAAGAATTTATTCACTTTGGCCTTACCTCTCAAGACATAAACAACACGGCAATTCCATTGAGTATGATGGAAGCCATTAACGAAGTTTATTTACCGCAACTCCAAGGGCTAACCGATCAACTTAAGGCCTATGCGCAGGAGTGGTCTGAGGTCCCGATGCTCGCACGGACCCACGGCCAACCGGCATCACCGACGCGTTTGGGCAAAGAGGTTCAAGTTTTTGTGACCCGCTTAGAAGAGCAAATGGCTGGATTTAGCCATCTCAAACACGCGGCAAAATTTGGGGGCGCTACCGGAAACTTCAATGCCCATCATGTGGCTTACCCTGAGATCGACTGGAAAAAATTTGGACAAAATTTTGTTGAAAATATTTTAGGACTGCACCACTCTTTCCCGACCACGCAAATCGAGCATTACGATCACATGGCGGGCTTATTTCATCAAATGGAGCGCGTCAACACGATTATCCTTGATTTGAATCGCGATTTATGGACCTATATCTCCATGGATTATTTCAAACAAAAAATTAAAGCCGGCGAAGTAGGTTCTTCTGCCATGCCCCATAAAGTCAACCCTATCGACTTTGAAAACAGTGAGGGTAATCTCGGAATTGCCAATGCGCTACTCAGTCATTTGGCGGCAAAATTACCGGTAAGCCGTCTTCAGAGAGATCTCACGGACAGCACCGTATTGCGCACCATCGGCATGCCCTTTGGACACATTTTAATCGCCTTTCAATCCACTCAAAAAGGTTTGGGCAAATTGCTGTTAAACGCCGATAAAATTAACGCCGACCTAGAAAACAATTGGGCGGTGGTGGCTGAGGCCATTCAAACCATACTGCGTCGCGAAGGTTTTGCCAATCCCTATGAAGCCCTTAAAGGACTTACGCGCACCAATCAGCGCATCGACCAACAAGCCATGCATAACTTTATCGATGGGCTGGATATTTCTGAGGCCCTCAAAGAAGAATTAAAGGCGATTAGTCCTCAAAACTATACCGGGATCTAGGACATGAAAGCTACAGGTGCTGCAAGACCGAAAATTGCTAGAATCCAATTTTGGGAATCGTGGTCTATTTCAGAGGGAATGCGCTTGGGTAAAATGCTTATGAACTTGAGTCTCGTTAGTCTTTTAAGTATCTCCTGCTTTGACGATTTAGATGACAACTATCGTGAGGCCACCACTACAGAAATCAATGAGTTTATCTGGCGTGGGCTGAATTATTTTTATCTCTACAAAGGTTCGGTGCCACAACTGCAAGACAATGCCTTTGCTACAGAGGGTGACAAAAAAGCTTATTTAGCCTCTTTCGACAGTCCCGAAGATTGCTTCGAGGCTTTGACCGATCTGAGCGACCCCTTTAGTCTTTTGGTGGAGGATTATGTAAGCTTGGAAAATGCACTGGCCGGGATTTCGCTGAGCAACGGTATGGAATACGGACTGGTTTATTATCCGCAGGACAACACTCTGATCTTTGGTTATGTGCGTTATGTGATTCCGTGGAGCGACGCGGCGGCTCAAAACATTCAGCGCGGGATGATCTTTAATCGCGTGGATGGAACTCAACTTACGGCCACGAATTACAATGACCTCCTTTCGCCAGACACCTACACTTTGGGCTGGGCGAATTTTGACGGTGCAGAGATTACTGAGTTGAACCAAACAAATACCCTGACAAAGACACAAATATCTGAGAACCCCGTGCACAAAACTGCTATTTTTTCAGAAAATGGACGCACAATCGGTTATTTGATGTACAACGGTTTTACTAATGAATATGACAATGACCTTAACGCCGCCTTTGGCAGCTTTGCCGCTCAGGGCGTCACGGATTTGGTTATAGATCTGCGCTATAACGGCGGAGGATCAGTACGTACGGCTTCATCAATTGCCAGTATGATCACTGGGCAATTTCAAGGAGAAATTTTCTTTACCGAGCAGTGGAACGCCGATCGTCAAGCCCAATACGCTGAACCGGGTTATTTTGTAAGCACATTAGCCAACGGCGCCGGCTTAAATAGTCTGGGACTCACGCGGGTCTCTGTCTTGACCTCAGGCCGTACGGCCTCAGCCAGCGAGCTTGTGATAAATGGCTTAAAGCCCTATATCGATGTGGTCCAAATCGGATTGCCGACCCGCGGAAAATACCAAGCATCGTTTTTACTGTACGACGCTCCTGCCCCAGCGTTCAGCCGCAATCAGGCCAATACAGGCCATCGTTATGCCATGCTGCCTTTGGTCTTTAAAACATTAAACGCCGCAGGAGTCAGCGATTACGCAAACGGATTAAATCCGGATATTGAACTATCAGAAGATTTCAGTAATCTGGGTCAGCTAGGACAGGCCAGTGAACCTCTTTTAGCCGCAGCGCTTTCAGAAATTTTAGGTCAACCTCTACCTATTGAGCAGCAGCCATCACGCACCAAGCAGTGGCGTGAACTTCAAGTCCCAAGCGACGCTTTGGATGGGGTCATGTATCGCAAACAATAGAGCTTTTGACATTCGGAAAAAATGAAAAAGCCGAGCGGTTCGCTCGGCTTTTTTGGTCGGGATGACTGGATTCGAACCAGCGACCCCACGCACCCCATGCGTGTACGCTACCAGACTGCGCCACATCCCGTTTTTGAGGTCTGCAAAGATATTTCTTTTATTCTTTATTCAAACAATTTTACTACCTTTTACCATATCAATAAAACGTCCAAAATGAAATGGTATTTCGCTCTGCTTGGCCTGATGATACTGGCCTGCCAGCATCCAAACGCTCAAAATGATTTAACATTAAAAGTCCCTAATGATCGGCCCTACACCATAGAGATGGTTTTTGATGGGGTGCAGAATCCATGGGGTATGGATTGGCTTCCGGATGGCAGTATGCTGATTACCGAAAAAAGTGGTGTATTGTTCCATTTTAAGAACGGCAATGCCACAGAAATATCAGGACTCCCAGAAGTTTTTAATTGGGGACAAGGAGGGCTTTTGGATGTGGCCGTTCACCCTGATTTCGGACAAAACAAATGGGTCTATTTTACGATGGCCACCACGATCGGTGGTGGTGAAGGGGGTAACACAACCTTAGTGCGTGGGCAACTAACTGAAAATCGCCTGGATTCAATAGAGGTCCTTTACAAAGCCACGCCTAATGTTCCCGATGGGCAACATTTTGGATCGAGGATTGCCTTTGACCAAAAAGGCCATGTATTTTTTAGTGTGGGCGATCGATTTCATCGCGATCAGTATCCGCAGGACATCAATGTCGATGGAGGTAAAATCTACCGCCTAAACGAAGATGGCAGTATTCCAAAGGACAATCCATTTTTTAATACGCCAGGGGCCAATAAGGCCATCTACTCCTACGGCCATCGCAATCCTCAAGGTCTGGCCATGCATCCAGAGACGGGCGTACTTTGGGAACACGAGCACGGCCCGCGTGGGGGTGATGAGCTGAATATTATTGAACCGGGACTCAATTATGGTTGGCCGATAATTACTTACGGCATCAACTATAACGGAACCATAATTACCGAGCAAACTGAAGACCCCCAAATGCAGCAACCTCAATACTATTGGGTGCCTTCTATTGCGCCCTGCGGCATGACCTTTGTCACCGGAGACCGATATCCCCAATGGAAAAATCAACTCCTGGTAGGCTCTTTAAAATTCGCCTATATCGAGATGCTTCAACTCGACGGCACTAAAGTGGTCGCTCGTCAGAAAATAGCCGAAAACATTGGGCGCGTGCGCAATGTAAAAATGGGGCCAGACGATATCGTCTATGTAGGCGTTGAGGGAGAAGGCGTGGTGCGCCTCAAACCATTATAAAGTGATTTTGGCGCTGTTAATGGGTAAATTCCCGGGGTATAAATTACTATCTTTGTAAAAACGCAAAAACATGACGATCATCGGGGTTGCTGGAGGTACAGCGAGTGGAAAGACCACCTTTGTCAATGAGGTTATGAGCGGGCTTAGCACTAAAGATTTAGGGCTAATTGCTCAAGATGCGTATTACAAAGACAATAGTAACTTGACTTTTGACCAGCGTTGTCTGCTTAACTACGATCACCCTGAGGCGATTGATTTTGACCTAATGGTAGAGCAAATAAAAGCTTTAAAAGCAGGTGCTTCTATTGATCAACCGGTGTATGATTATAAAATTCACAATCGTACGAAAGAAACTTTGCCCATCGCACCCAAAGCCGTTTTTATTATCGAGGGTATTTTAGTCCTACACCATAAAGCATTGAGAGATTTGATGGATCTGAAAATTTTTGTCGATGCCCCGGGCGACCAAAGACTCATGCGGCGAATGAAAAGAGATATGGCCGAAAGAGGCAGAGATTTTGACGAGGTAATGCAGCGCTACTCGCAGACCTTAAAGCCTATGCATGACGCCTATATAGAGCCCTCTAAAGCTCATGCTGATATCGTAGTTTTGTCTCATCAAAACAATCCACAGGCCGTGTTACTCTTGCAAACATATATTGAATCCAAAATGTCCCACCCCGAATAAATAAACCCCATGAAAAAAATGAAATTTAATACCTGGTTGTCAATTCTGAGTAATCGATATGTTTTGCTTAGTGTTGCCTTTGTGGTTTGGATGGTTTTTTTCGACACCAACTCATGGCTGATCCATAGAGAATTAGACGAAGAAATCGAGGTTTTAGAGCAGCGCAAAAGCCAATTTGAACAGGATATAAAAAAGGATAATGATTTTGTAACCCAAATGCAGGATACCTTTGAAATGGAGCGCTATGCCCGAAGCCAGTATTATCTGAAAAAGGAAAATGAAACTATTTTTTTAATTGAAGAGGCGGACAGCACCCAAAATAATTCTGCGCAATGAGTGCTTTAGATTTTTCGGAATTTAACGGCTTTGATGATAAACTTTGGAAGCAGCACATCCAAATGGACCTCAACGGAAAGGACTACAATCAAGCGTTGATCTGGGAGAGTCCCGATGGCATCGCAGTCCAACCTTTTTACACAAAAAATAACACTAAAGTTTCCTCAATTCCCGATTTACCAGACACTTGGGACCACACCACTCAAATCTACATGGGAGACAAGAATGTCGTGGAACAACTTATTGAGCAAAAACTTAGGCAAGGCATTCGGAGTTTTCACCTGGTCTGCGATCAACCATTTGAGCCTGCTGAGGTTTTAAATAACTTTGCCAACTACAGCGGTATTCAGCTGATTTTGGATTGTAATTTTTTAAACAAAACCTGGTTAATTGAGCTTATAGAGAAGGCCAAAGGGGCAAAAGTGGCCCTTTATTTAAATCAAGACCCACTCCACCATTTAGCCAAAACAGGCAATTGGCCCGCACATCCAGACAATGTTTTTAAACCGTTGTATACAATTTTAACTCAAAACAGCGATGAGACTTCTTGCCTTGGGGTTCACGCGATACTTTATGCTGAATCAGGGGCCAGTAACATCCAGCAATTGGCATACAGTATGGCTCAAGCCAATGAAACCTTGGAACAATTAAGTGGGCATGGCTCTTTACCCAAAAGTCTTTCCCTGAACTTTAGTTTTGGTCTCGGTCCAAATTACTTTTTCGAGATTGCTAAACTTCGCGCCGTGCGGCGCTTGTGTCCTCTGCTCGGACGCATTCACGATGTAGAAATTAAGTGTCATATTACCGCTTTGCCAGCACAGCGATTCATGACTTTATACGATTTTAATAACAATCTTCTGCGACACAGTTCAGCCATGATGGCAGGAATCCTCGGTGGGGCAAACGCTCTATGTAATCTCCCCTATGACCATCACTATAAAAAAAGCCATGAATTCTCTCAAAGTTTGGCCGAAAACCAACTCTTTATACTGGAGTCTGAAGCTTTTCAAGACATCGATGCCCGGGTAACCAATGGAGCCTATTTCATTGAGCAGCTCACTGAAAAACTAGCGGAACAAGCCCTGACCTTATTTAAATCTATTGAGGCTTCAGGGGGTTGGCTTAAAGCCATAAAGAAAGGAACGCTTCAGCGCAAAATTAAAGAGCAACACGAGAAATCGGTTCGCGGACTAGACTCTCTAGATGCGGTGGTGATTGGCGTAAATAAGTATGCAGATTCTACTCAAAAAATGCAGGATCAAATAGAGTTGTATCCATTTCAAAAAATGAACCCTCAAAAGACTTTAGTGGCGCCGATTGTTGCGCGCCGATTGACTCAAAAATTTGAATTACAAAGATTAAATGATGAAAAACAAGCGTAATATTTTTAATGATTATCCCACAATGAATAAGGCATTCTTTGCTGTTTTATTGAGTTTAATTTTATCTCTAAATGCCTGTCAGCGAGGACCGGAGTATCGTTTTCAAGATGAACCTAAAGTCGTCTCATGCTCAGAGATGTCCGAGGACTTTATGCATGAGTTACTTTACAGCTTTAGAGAAGATGTTGGCGCTTTTTACAATCAGTATACTGACTACATTAAAGGCAGTCGAAGCTATTATTTCGAGGCCTATGGACAATATGTATACTTCGGTTTTTCGGGAACAGCCCGCTTTGATGATATTGCTTCTGATCACAGTCGTGCTCTACTTCAGGAACTTAGAAAAGAGAAAGATTTTTGGATCATTAAGAACAAACAAGAGCGCCTGAATTACAATCACCCTTATCTAATCTGTCTCATAGACGGTATTGCCGATGATGACCTTAGATTAGCGCTACAAAATTTACGACAGGCAAAATCGCTTACGCCAGAACTTATCGCGGAAACCATGAGAATCAATGTCCAAAAAGTAATTTCTGACCCTAATTTATCCATGTACCTTGCACTTGATGGGTTTTATCAGCCCTTGATTAATCGTAGTGCAAAAAAATGAGTCAACGTAAGGCGGTAGCACATATTACTCTAGATCATGGGCCCGAATGGGACCAACACGCTCAATGCACAGAAGTCGATGAGTTATCTGCCTATGGGGCCGGAGCTCCTCCTTTTTTGCGTGGACCCTATGCGACTATGTATGTTCATAGGCCTTGGACCGTGCGCCAATATGCTGGATTTTCTACTGCAGAAGAGAGCAACGAATTCTATCGAAAAAACTTAGCTGCAGGACAAAAAGGACTTTCCGTGGCTTTTGATTTACCCACCCACCGAGGTTATGACAGCGATCATCCTCGAGTAACGGGCGATGTGGGTATGGCCGGTGTAGCTATTGACACGGTAGACGACATGAAGATTCTCTTTGACCAAATTCCATTGGACAAGATGAGTGTTTCCATGACCATGAATGGTGCTGTTTTGCCGATTATGGCGTTTTATATTGCAGCCGCACAAGAACAAGGGGTCTCCCCAGAGCAACTTTCAGGAACCATCCAAAATGATATCTTGAAAGAATTTATGGTGCGCAACACCTACATTTATCCTCCGGCGGCATCCATGCATATTGTTCGCGATATCTTTAAGTACACCAGCCAAAATATGCCCAAATTCAACTCAATTTCAATTTCGGGCTATCATATGCAAGAGGCAGGCGCCACTGCGGAATTGGAGCTGGCCTATACCTTAGCTAATGGGCTAGAATACGTCAGAGAAGGTCTAGCCGCAGGATTGCATATTGATGATTTCGCCCCGAGACTTTCTTTTTTCTGGGGCATAGGGATGAATCATTTTGAGGAAATTGCCAAAATGCGCGCCGCCCGCATGCTTTGGGCTAAAATTATAAAAGCTTTTGCGCCCAAAAACAATAAATCCATGGCTATGCGCACGCATTGTCAAACCAGTGGATGGAGTCTCACGGCACAAGATCCATTTAACAACGTAACCCGCACGGCAGTTGAGGCCTTAGCGGCCGTTTGCGGCGGCACCCAATCGCTACACACCAATGCCCTGGACGAAGCCTTGGCTTTACCCACCGAATTCTCAGCACGTATCGCACGAAATACCCAGCTATTTTTACAACATGAAACCCAGGTAACACGCAGTGTCGACCCTTGGGCAGGTAGCTTTGAACTTGAGCGCAGAACCAAGCAATTAATGGAAAAAGCCTGGACGTTAATTCAAGAAATTGAAGCCTTGGGAGGCATGACCAAAGCCATTGAAAATGGCATGCCAAAATTGCGTATTGAGCAAGCCGCGGCCCGTAAACAGGCCCGAATAGATTCTGGAGCGGAAATTATTGTTGGGGTAAACAAGCACCAGCGTCATAACGAGGAACCCCTGCACATTCTCAAGGTGGATCAGGCGAAAGTTTTAAACGCCCAGGTGGAAAAATTAAATCGTGTTAAACAAAATCGCGACCAGGCAGCGGTCCAAATTGCTTTGGATAATTTAACCCAGGCAGCCAAGACGGATGACGAAAATTTATTAGCTTTAGCCATAACGGCGGCCAAGCACCGAGCGACTTTGGGTGAAATATCAGAAGCGCTCGTTAAGGAATTTGGCCGTTATCAGGCACAAATACAAACCTTTAGCGGCGTGTACAAGAAAGAAATAAGCAACGATCAGTGGTTTGAAAAAGCACAAAAGGCCGTGCAGGAGTTTGCCCTTCAAGAAGGACGTCAACCCCGTATCATGGTAGCTAAAATGGGCCAGGACGGACATGATCGCGGGGCGAAAGTCGTTGCGACCGGTTATGCCGATTTAGGATTTGACGTAGACGTAGGGCCTTTGTTTCAGACCCCAGAAGAAACGGCCAAACAAGCTGTAGAGAATGATGTTCATATTTTGGGGGTATCCTCACTGGCCGCTGGACATATGCGCCTGGTTCCTCAAGTCATTCAGGCCCTTGCAGATTTAGGCCGAAGAGATATAATGGTCATCGTAGGTGGGGTCATCCCTGAAGATGATCACAAAGCGCTTTATGAAGCTGGTGTGGTTGCGATTTACGGTCCGGGCACAAACCTGAGCCAGGCCGCTTTAGAACTGATCGAGATACTCATGTGCACAACCCCAGACAAAAACTAATAATTTAAATCTTATGGATTATACCCAAAAAATGCTTCAGGCTGACGCCCTAAAAGGCAAAACAATTGTAGTTACAGGGGGAGGCAGCGGACTGGGTAAAGCCATGACCACTTACTTTTTGGAACTCGGCGCTAATGTCGTCATCAGCTCGAGAAATCAGGAGAAAATCGATCTGGCTGCAAAGGAACTAATCGAGCAAACAGGCGGCTCTGTTTTGGCGATGCCTTGTGATGTGCGTCATTACGAACAGGTAGAAGCCTTGGTAAAAAAGGCATGCGATACCTATGGGTCAGTTGACGTGCTGGTCAATAATGCGGCGGGTAACTTTATCTCCCCTACCGAACGCCTTTCGGCTAACGCTTTTGACACGATCATCGACATCGTCTTAAAAGGTACCAAAAACTGTACCTTGGCTTTTGGAAAACATTGGATCGCCCAGAAACAAACCCAAAAAGTCGTTTTAAATATTGTGACCACCTATGCTTGGACGGGCTCTGCTTATGTGGTACCAAGTGCCACAGCCAAAGCCGGAGTTTTGGCCATGACCCGCTCACTGGCCGTAGAATGGGCTAAATATGGGATGCGTTTTAACGCAATTGCTCCGGGGCCATTTCCGACCAAAGGCGCTTGGGATCGTTTGTTGCCGGGCAATCTTAAAGAACAATTTGATTTGGCTAAAAAAGTCCCCTTAAAGCGTGTTGGGGCACATCAAGAATTAGCCAATTTGGGCGCTTATTTAGTTTCTGATTTTTCGGCATACATCAATGGAGAGGTCATCACTATAGATGGTGGCGAATGGCTTAAAGGTGCTGGTCAATTTAATCTGCTCGAGGATATTCCGGAAGAACTATGGGATATGTTAGAGGCGATGATACGCGCAAAAAAGGGAAATTAATTCCTCAAAATAATTCATCTTCAACGGCTAAAATACCATTATTTGGGTGCCAGATCAAACGACTTTTTGTTGACTTGTTGTTAACAAATACAATTTCGAGTGCGGTTTATAAGTTGTATTTTTAAACTTGAATAAGTGTGCTCCAAATATGGGTAAAATAATTGCCATAGCCAATCAAAAAGGAGGTGTTGGAAAAACAACAACCTCAGTAAATCTTGCCGCCTCCCTAGGTGTTTTGGAAAAAAAGGTCCTGCTCATTGACGCGGATCCTCAAGCCAATGCAACCTCTGGTCTGGGTGTGGAAATTACCCCCTCAACTCAGGGCACTTATCAGCTTTTAGAGCATACCGCTATAGCCAAAGAGTGTATTGTTCCTACAAGTTCTCCGAACCTTTGGGTCATTCCTGCGCATATTGATTTGGTGGCCATTGAAATTGAACTTGTGGACAAAGAGGCGCGCGAGTATATGTTGCGCCAGGCGCTGCAGCCCATAAAAAATGACTATGACTTTGTGCTCATTGACTGTGCCCCTTCACTTGGACTATTGACTTTAAACGCCTTGACTGCCGCGGACTCTGTAATGATTCCTATACAATGCGAATACTTTGCCCTGGAAGGTCTAGGTAAGCTACTAAATACCATTAAAAGTGTCCAAAAACTCCATAACACAGAACTCGATATCGAGGGGCTACTCTTGACGATGTATGACTCGCGTTTAAGACTATCCAATCAAGTGGTCGATGAAGTAAAAAAGCATTTTGACGAGATGGTATTTGAGACCATTATTCAACGCAATGTTCGGTTGGGGGAAGCACCGAGTTATGGCGAAAGCATTATCAGTTACGACGCGGGCAGCACCGGTGCCAATAATTATTTGAATCTCGCGCACGAACTCATTGAAAAAAACCGTTAACCAAACATGGCAAAAGCAATTAAAAAACAAGCCCTAGGTCGCGGACTCTCAGCCTTACTAAATGATGAAGGGGCTGCCCAAAGTCATGGTGGTAAATCAACAGCACAATTTGTGGCCTTAAGCCTAGATCAAATAAAGGTAAACCCCTACCAGCCTCGAACACGATTTACCGAGACGGCGCTTAAGGAACTCGAAAGTTCAATAAGAACCCTTGGCCTGATCCAACCGATCACTGTTCGCGAAACCGAATCAGGGCAATATGAACTGGTCAGTGGTGAACGACGATACCGAGCCTCTAAAAACATAGGGCTTAAAGAAATTCCGGCCTATATTCGCTCGGCCAATGACCAAGAGCTCCTTGAAATGGCTTTGGTAGAAAATATTCAGCGCCAAGATCTAGACCCCATAGAGATTGCCTTAACCTATCATCGACTTTTAGAAGATGTTTCCCTTTCTATAAGTGATCTTGGCGAGCGCTTGGGCAAAGATCGCACTACAGTAACCAACTATCTTCGTCTGCTTAAACTTGACCCATTGATTCAATCGGGCATGCGCGATGGGTTCATTACAATGGGCCATGGCCGTAGCCTAATTAATGTCGAAAACAGTACCGACCAGCTCGCACTATACGAAGAGATTTTAGACAAAAAACTTTCGGTGCGTCAAACCGAAGAACGGGTCAAAGCTCTAAAAGAGGGCGCACTGAAACAGCCAAAAATGGACAAAGGGACTTCAGAAAATGACCCGCAGTTATCGCAAAGATTTGCTATTCCCGTTTTAGTGAAAAGCAATGCCAAAGGGGGTGGAATGCTGCAAATAAAATTTAAAAACCAAAAAGAACTCGACGCGCTGCGCAAAAAACTACTTGGTGAAGATTAACCAATATATAGGCCTCCTTTTTTTGATGTTTTGGGTCTTTGACGCAAATGTATTGGCACAGAGCAATGACCCTATTGATGAGCCAAAAACGGATGCAGTCCTTGCCCAAGCGACTCAAGAAAATTCTTTATTGATTGTTGAACCTCAGAAGGACCAAATCAAAAAACCACCATACAATGCGTTGGCTCCGGCAAAAGCCGCATTTTTCTCAGCAGTACTCCCTGGACTCGGGCAAGCCTACAACAAGAAATACTGGAAAATTCCAATTGTATATGGTGGAATCGCTACCGGAGTTTACTTTTATCAGCGCAATACCGAAGATTACAATCGCTTTAGAGATGCCTACAAACGTCGTTTGGCGGGCTATCAAGACGATGAATTTCAGGGTGTTTCTGACGCGCGCTTGCGCGATGCACAAAAAACGGCGGGACGAAATCGAGACGTGAGTTTGGCTATGGCTATTGGGGTTTATTTATTGAACATTTTAGATGCCAACGTCGATGCGCATTTGCTGCGCTATAATCTTAATGAAGACCTCACATTAAGCCCAGAATTCCTTCTTCAGTCTAACCATAGACCTAATGCTTATGGAGTTTCATTAAATATCTCATTGCCATGAATATTGCACTTTTAGGGTATGGAAAAATGGGCCAGGTTATTGAAACCTTGGCCAAAGCGGCTGGACATAAAATTGTGTTTAAAAGTACCAGTAAATCAAGCGAAGGCCAACTTGACTTGGCCGATGTTGCCATAGAGTTTTCAACCCCTGAGGCAGCAACAACAAATCTTCGTCTTTGCTTTGAGTCTAAAATTCCTGTGGTGTGTGGAACAACAGCATGGCTCGATCATTGGGACGAAATGGTGGCCTTGTGCCAAAAACATGATGGAGCCCTGGTCTATGCCTCTAACTTCAGTGTTGGGGTTCAAATATTTTTTGAACTCCAAAGACACTTGGCCCAAATCACGAGTCGTCACCCAGAGTACAGAATCTCCATTGAGGAGCGCCATCACCTTCATAAAAAAGATGCCCCCAGTGGCACGGCCATTAGTTTGGCCCAAATCGTAATGGAATCCACGAATTATCGCCAATGGGTGCTTGGACCCGCCAAAACAAGTGATGACTTATCCATAGAAGCGATCCGTGAACCCAATACTCCAGGAACTCATAAAGTCTATTTCCAAAGTCCCATTGATGAAATCACTCTGACCCACAAAGCCCACACGCGGGAAGGTTTTGCCAGTGGTGCGCTCCTCGCCGCGCATTGGGTCATAGGCAAAACAGGAATATTTTCAATGAAAGATGTCTTACATTTGTCAGACATCAAGGACGATCAAAACAAAGAATCATGACACTTACCCAATGGTTAATTTTTTTAGGGCTCATCCATGTCGTTCACTTTTTCGGCACATGGAAAATGTACAAAGCCGCGGGCTATGCCCCTTTATTGGCTCTGATACCGATATACAACGCCTTAGTGTTGATGCGCATCATCAACAGACCACGCTGGTGGGTCATTTTACTCTTCATCCCAATCATCAACCTAATCATGCTGCCTGTGATTTGGGTAGAAACCCTGCGAAGTTTTGGCTTTAATGAGCGCAGTCAAAATGCATACGCTATCCTCACTCTTGGGTTTTATTTATTTTATATCAATTACACCCAAACCCTAAATCACAAAAAGGAGCGCAGTCTGATGCCGCGCAGTTCCTTAGGGGAATGGATCAGCAGTATCCTATTTGCTGTAGTGGCGGCCACTTTGGTGCATACTTATTTTATGCAGCCCTTTACCATTCCATCCTCTTCCCTAGAAAAAACACTATTGGTTGGGGATTATTTATTTGTCAGTAAGTTTCACTACGGAGCACGCACCCCAATGACGAGTGTCTCCCTGCCCATGGTCCACGACACCATACCCTTAGTGGGCACTAAATCATATTTGAGTACCCCTCAACTCCCTTATTTTAGAATCCCCGGATTTCAGGACATCAATCGCAATGATATTGTCGTCTTTAACTGGCCAGTAGACACCTTAGTGGATATTCGTCCAGGATATATGCGCGGAAGCGTCCAAAAACCCATCGATAAAAAGTCTAATTACGTCAAGCGATGTGTCGGGCTTCCTGGAGATTCACTTTCGGTGGTTGATGGCTATGTCTATATTAATGGACAACAGAATAATTTACCCGATCGAGCAAAAATTCAATTTGTCTATGAGGTCGTTTCTAAAAAGCCTCTTATTAAGGTAGAGCGCGGCGGCCGCGTGTTTAACGAACCTAATCCTGTGATCTACGACCGATTTAAAATTTCCGACATCAGTTTTGCTGGGATGGATCAATCGACAGGCCTCATTAAACAGAGAGCCCACATGAGTGAGGCTGTGGCCAGTAAGTTAGAGTCTTTGAGCGATGTAGTGTCGGTGACCAAAATTAAAAATAGAGCCGGAAACTTCGACCGTTCTGTATTCCCTTATAGCGTAGACTATCCAAACAATAATGACTTTTTTGGCCCTATTTACATTCCAGCGGCTGGATCCACAGTGGCGGTTACCCCAAAAACCCTTCCTTTTTATCGAAGAATAATTGAGGTTTATGAAGGGCGCGAATTAGGAATAAGTCAAGACATAGAGGTAAGCGGTAATGAGGTATTACTCAACGGTAACCCAATCACAGAGTACACCTTTAAAATGGACTACTACTGGCTTATGGGGGATAATCGAGATAACTCACAAGATGCGCGAAGCTGGGGTTTTGTCCCAGAAAATCACGTTATTGGTAAGCCGGTGTTTATTTGGTTGAGTTTGGACGCCAACAAGAAAGGGTTTAGTAAAATCCGTTGGGAACGCATGTTCACCACGGTAGGGGGTTCGGGTGAACCAAAATCATACCTTTCATATTTTTTAATCGCCTTAGCGAGCTACTATGGTTGGGACTTTTGGCGTAAACGCAAGAAAAAGAAATAATCCTAAGGAGCACTGTATACTGATTTTCTCTTGGATCTTTTTATTCCTACATATTTCCCTGACATACTGCATTTTGCGGCCCTAGTGCGCAGTAAAAATGTGATCTTTGAGGTCTGTGATAATTACCAAAAGCAAACTCAGCGCAACCGCACTTATATAGCCCATGCCCAAGGCGTTTTACCTTTGATTGTTCCTATCAAACATAAAACCACCGGGCGGCGCCTGAAATCACATGAAGTAGAAAGTGAACATGCCTTTGGTTGGGCGACAAATCATTGGAAATCAATTCAAACCGCTTACAGAACCGCCCCATTTTTTGAATTTTATGAAGATGAGCTTGCGGACTTATTTTCTTCAGAATCAATTACCCTTCAAGCCCATAATTTGCAAATTATCGAACGATTAATGCAACTCATTGGTGCGGATTTAAACTATACCCGTACCGCGTCCTACCAAAATAATTTTTCAGGAAATGATTGGCGCTATTTCGGAGATAAAAAACACAACAGAAATGTAAATTTCCCGCACTATATTCAAGTTTTTGAAAGTTATAATGGGTTTATTCCCAATTGCTCCGTTTTAGATGTATTGTTTAATTTGGGGCCACAAACCCTGGATTATCTTCAGGATTTGTCCTTACCTTCAAATAAGCACTAAGCCTTAATTATCGTTTGAAACGAGCCATTACAGGTAAATGATCTGAGCGCGATTCTTCTATCGTCTCAAAATCTAAAACTTCTAAGCTAGGGTCCGAAAAAATAAAATCAATACGCAGCGGTAAGCGATTAAAATGATAGGTTGCACCAAGGCCATGTCCTTGTTTTTGGAAGGCGTCTTCGTACTGAGCCGTAATTTGGTTGTACGCATAGGAGAAGGCCGTATTGTTAAAATCTCCCGCCAAAATTTTGGGATATTTTGCGGTATCCATATGACTCAATAAAATCTCAATTTGCTCCTGCTGTTTAACAAAAGTGGTTGAGATTCTATTTTTTATTTTCTCTGCTCCACCTTGATTCACAAAATTCTCTGTGGGATTGATGCCGATGGATTGCAAATGTGCATTATAAACTCTGATCGTATCTCCCTCCACCATTAGATCCGCATAAATCACATTATTTGCTGTGTCTTGAAAATCTAAACTCCCCCTGTTTATCATCGGATATTGCGACATAATCGCCTGTCCCATTAATTTGAATGGCGGGTTAAAATAAATGTATTGATGTGGGTAGGCTTTAAAATCTACAGGGTGTGTAGCGGTGTATTCTTGTAGACAAATGATCTCAGGGGCTTGTCGATCAATTAAAAGTTCATATTCCTGGGCGATGCTTCCCTGCTCTAGATCAGCCGCGTATTTATCAAATAAATGAACATTGTGCGATAGAACATCCATGGTATGTTCAGAAACTTCTTGAACATTTTTACGCCCAAGCACAAAGGGACCAAAATAAATATGCGCTATGATCAGGAGCGTAGCAGAAAGAAAAAATCTTGGATCCCAGCGCACTAACCAATACACTGCAAAGGCCGCATTGACGCCAATAATTGGTAATGTGAGTAGACTAAGTAGGGATAAAACCGGAAACTTTACAGGGGCTACTAAAGGCACAAAAAACGACAGCAACAAAAGGACTAGGGCTAAAATATTGATGCCGAAAAGAAATTTGCGTGTCATGGAAACTTCATTTTGGTCTAATTACGCCCAGATTTAAATAGAAAATCTTTTTCCTCTTTGGTTAGGCTCTCATAACCACTCTGCCCTATCTTATCTAAAATGGCATCTATTTTATCTTGGTCAGAGCCTTTGGCTGGCCTATTGGAGCGCTTTTTTCTTGATTGTGAAGCACCTCTTCGATTGGCTGAACGGCTTTTTTTCGATGTATTGGACCAAAGCGTGAGCAAACGATCCATGAATCGGTCAAACCACAGCCCGATATCGCGACCGGCTTGCAGATTACTGGCATAATAATAACCAAAAGCAGCACCCCCTAAATGCGCAATCAACCCTCCTGCATTGTTCATTTCTGGCAGACGAATCAAATCCCACAAAACCATAAACGCAGCAAGCTGCCAAAGTTTGAGGTTAAAGAAAAAAATACGAACTGGGGCGTAAGGGCTATATAATGCGGCAAAGGCCATGATCGCCATGACCGCCCCAGAGGCCCCAACGAGTTGTCCACTTGGTGCGCCAAGAAAAGCGGGGAATATGTTGTAAGAGATCAAATAAACCAAGCCCGCAACAATACCCCCGAGCAAATACAAAGTTAAAAATCGACGCTCTGAAAAAAGGTTTAACACAAAGCGACCAAAAAAGGACAACCAGATCATGTTAAACAACAAATGAAAAAAACCGGAGTGCAAAAAACTATAAGTCAATAAACTCCAGGGCTGCCCAATAAAACGAAGGAGATCATCAGGCAAGGCAAACCAAGAATAAAAACTACTGCGGGACCAACCCATTAAGGCCGCTCCAATACTCAACACCAAAAATACAAGCCCATTGAGGACCATTATTTTGGTCATGACATCTTGCCGTTTAAATAGACTCCACAATTTCTCGTTTGGCCCCATAATCAATACCAGCGCTTATCGTTAAAACTATTTTTTCTCCAATAATAAGCCATGATAAAGCCAAAAAGCGCCCCTCCTAAATGCGCCCAGTTCGCAATGTTTTGTCCAAATAAGGATGAACCCGTAAGACCAGAAAACAAATCAAGGGCTAATAAAATTGGGATGAAGTACTTGGCTTTGATCGGAAATGGCACAAAAATTAACATCAATTCCACATGCGGGTAAAGCATGCCAAAGGCAACCAGGATTCCATAAATTGCGCCGGATGCCCCAACAGCAGGTGTATTGTAGGCGGTAAAAAGTTGTTGATCCATTCCTGGTCCCATATCAGGAATAACGCGATATGAACCCGGCGTTAACGTATTGTTGAGCAACTCCCCTACTTCTTGAGCAGTCATACCCATCGACATCAGGGTTTCTATGCCCTGAGATACGTAATACCAATTCACCAGTGAATGAAACAGAACTGCCCCAAGTCCCGCTGAAAAATAAAAAAATAAAAATTTGCTCCGTCCCCATTGCGCTTCAAGCGGTGCGCCAAATGCCCAAAGAGCATACATATTAAACAACAAATGCATCCAACCGCCATGCATAAACATATGGGTCAGAGGCTGCCAGTAGGAAAACTGAGGATTGTCAAAATAATAAAGCGAAAAAATTTGATAAATAGCATCGCCTGACACCAGTGTTCCGAGAAAAAACAGCACATTACTGATGACTAAAACCTTTATCGTTTCTGAAATTTGTCGCATTAGATAAATTTTTGTTCTAAATCCTGTGTGTCTAGGGTTATAAACGTTCGCCGCTGATTCGGAGAACGATCGGGCTCTTTGCAAGCAAAGAGTTCATTGATTAAATCCCGCTGCTCTTGCACCGTTAATTTTTGTCCAGATTTAATCGCCATTTTTGCCGCCAAAGAACGTGCCAAAATATCCATTGAACTAAAGCCGTCATTAGGACGATCATTCATTTCATCATCAAGCACAGCGAGGATTACCTTTTCGCCCTCATTTTCAGAAAGCCCCAGAGGTACGGCCTTTAACGCTAGGGTATTGTCTTCTAATTCAAAATCAAACCCAATACTCAAGAGCGCCTCCTCCATTTTCGCCGCGTATAAAGCTTGAAGCGAATTTAATTCAATTTGATGCGCGAACAATTTTTGCTGAGAAGCAGGTTCTTGAAGCGTTGCGGTGCGTAAAAGTCGTTCGTAAATTATTCGCTGATGAGCGAAATTTTGATGGACGACTATAAGTCCTTGCTTTATTGTGGTCACAATAAATTTGTTTTGAATCTGTACCGTGATTTGATCCGATTCTTGAGCGTCTTCTTCAAATAGCGTACCAGTTACCTCTTGGCTCTCAACTTCCACACTATGCCATGGCTCTTCGGCTTGAAGTCCTACATAAAGTGAGGACCAAGACGCCGTGTCTTGTTTTGGACGATAACCCCCACTGGCAAAGGGATTAAAATCTGCATCAACCTCAATGTGCGGTGCTTTTGGCGCCTGACCTTGTGAAGAATAATCGGGGTCCATACTCGAATCACGTTCAAAGTCCAATAAAGGCATAATGTTGAATTGGCCTAAACTGTGTTTGACACAGGCTCTGAGCACAGCGTAAATAGATTGTTCCTCTTCAAACTTAACTTCCGTTTTTGTAGGATGTATGTTGATGTCAATCGCTGCAGGATCTACTTTGAGAAATAGAACGTATCCTGGATGCAGTCCAGGTTTAATCATGCCTTCAAAAGCAGCGCTTACTGCATGATTCAAATATGCGCTTCTAATAAAGCGATCGTTCACAAAAAAGTATTGATCCCCACGTGACTTTTTGGCAAATTCAGGTTTGAGTACAAAGCCCGAAATATCAACAATCTCGGTATTTTCTTCAACTGGAACTAATCGTTCATTGGCTTTACCACCCAAAACCGCCGCAATTCTCTGTCGCACATTCGCCGGGGCAAAATGAAATAAATCATTGTCCTGATGAATCATTTTAAAGCCAATTTGAGGGTGCGCGAGCGCGACGCGTTGAAACTCTTCGATACAATGTTTTAATTCAACATGGTCTCCTTTGAGAAAATTACGCCTTGCAGGAATATTGTAAAATAAATTTTTGACACTAACCACAGTACCGGGTTGCATCACGCAGGGACTCTGCGTCACAACCTCACTGCCCTCGACAATACACTCAATCCCTTCAGAGGCCGCTTGAGTTTTTGTTTTTAAGGTCACATGAGCAATGGCGGCAATTGAAGCCATCGCTTCTCCGCGAAATCCTTTTGTACTCAGGGCAAATAAATCCTCGGCTTTTGAAATTTTTGAGGTCGCGTGCCGTGCAAAACAGAAGGACACATTTTCGGGGGTCATTCCTGAGCCATTATCGATGACCTGAATAAGGGTCTTACCCGCGCCCTTCAAAACTAAAGTTATTTGAGTCGCTCGGGCATCAACAGCATTCTCCATTAACTCTTTGACCACCGACGCAGGACGCTGCACCACCTCGCCAGCAGCAATTTGATTGGCGACGTGCTCTGGTAATAGTTTTATGTCTTTAGGAAGACTCAATGCACAAAAATTGATAAATCAAAGTCAATAATCCATAAAAACACCAAAGTAAAAAAGGCAATAAGCACCCATACAGTGGCATTCCAAGAGGAATTTTCCCGGTTACGGTATTTGTTGCGCGCGGCATGCCATTGACCTGAATAGTCATTTTGGTTTAGCGAATCCACATAATGATCAATTTTCGTCCCACTATGACTGGCATCAACCTGGGGTTTCCCGCGAAAATACCGTGGAGTGTAATTAAAACGATTATTCGTTTTAAGGCGCTTTATTAAGGTAAATTTAATCATAATCCTATCCTCAAAAATAAGGATTTAAACAGAGTTATCAGGCCTGTATTTGGGGGATTTTTTAAAAGCCATAAACAGTCAAAAGACCATCATGCTTTAGGGCAAAAATATTTTGATTAAGAAGTCGCGACTTAAACTACGGGCTGAGTATAAATGAAAAAAAGGTTTGGAGGCTTACTTTTTTGAGCCCAATATTGCCATTTGGATTGCCGCGACAGCAGCCTCAACTCCTTTATTTCCATGCTTGCCCCCACTTCGGGCACGCGCTTGTTCCATATTATGATCGGTCAAAACACAGAAAATCACCGGCATAATACCGAGCAGGTTTAAATCTTTAATTCCTTGGGTCACCCCGGAACAAACAAAGTCAAAATGCTTGGTTTCTCCTTCCACTACAGAACCTATGGCAATAATCGCGTCTAATTCCTGATGAGTACTCATCATTTTCTGACACCCATAGATGAGTTCAAAACTCCCGGGCACGTCCCATTGAAGTATATGGTCGTCCTGAACGCCGCAGCGCTTTAGGGTTTCTAGCGCCCCTTGAGCCAGCGCATGAGTGATCTCGGAATTCCACTGAGCAACTACTACACCAATGGTCAGACCATTAGCATCAGGCAATTGGTCGGGGTCAAATTCAGAGAGGTTTTTTTGCGCCGTAGCCATGATTTATTGAGCTGCCTCAGCTTGGGCTTTGTACGCTTTGGCCTGAGTGGCCTCTGTAGCGTCCTCAAACTCATCCAAAATACGCGTAAACGCTTTCAAGGCTACACCATTTTGACCTAAACGAAGAGCAGTTGTTCCTGCTTTGAGTAAATAGCGCGGGGTGGTCAATGCATTATTACTCAAGTCAGCGGCTTGAAGGTAATAACTCAAGGCCTCATCGTATTGCTCTAACTGAGCGAAAGAATCACCAATAACCCCTTTGGCCACAGGAGTCATCATGGCATCACCACTACTAAACCTATCGAGAAACGCGATTGCTTTATCGTATTGGCTTAAGTTAAAATACGCGATTCCGGCTTGATAGCGCGCCAAATCGCCCGCTGGCGTTCCGTCAAATTTATCGGCAATATCCAAAAGACCATAGCGCCCTGCATTTCCGTTAAGGGCCATCAGGTAAAGTGAATCCTTTTGCTCTTCAGCAGTCAATGCCTGTTCAAAATAAGAGCTCGCTTGATAGACTTCATTAGCGGCTTCTACTTGTTTTGGTTCAAAAATAAATTTCTGATAAGCGATATATCCGAGCACTCCAATCGCAATCACTGCCACGATGGTAAAGATTGACTTTTGATTCTTTTCTACCCATGCCTCAGTGCGTGAAGCCCCTTCATCAAGGCTGCTAAATACCTCAGCTGTAGTACTTCCTGCTTCAAGCTCCACCTCTTTTTCAACACTAGTTTTGGGCTTGTATCCACGTTTCTTATAAGTCGCCATAGTTGCTTAATTTGAGGGGCAAAAATATGATTTTTATTATAATTTTAAAGTGAAAAATCAATAATTTGCGGTGATTTAGCGCGGCTTTAAGAATGCGCCTAATTCCTTAGAACTCAGTCCAAATCCATTTTTGTGTTTTTATCCACGCTCGCTTTAGTCAATTACAAAAACTTTGAGGCCCGCTCCTTTGAATTCGACGCCAAGATCAATTGCTTTGTGGGCCCTAATGGCATAGGCAAGACTAATGTACTCGACGCGGTGTATCATTTGTCTTTTGGCAAAAGCTACTTTAACCCTATTGCAGTCCAAAACATTAAACACGGGGAAGATTTTTTGGTCATTGATGGCACCTACCAAAAAAACGATCAAGAAGAACATGTCGTTTTAGGGATTAAAAAAGGCCAAAAGAAAACCATCAAGCGCAACGGAAAGCCCTACGACAAAATCAGTGATCATATAGGATTCATTCCTCTGGTTATTATTTCGCCGAGTGATCGCGATTTAATTATTGAAGGAAGTGAAACGCGCAGAAAATTCATCGATGGGGTTATTGCGCAAGGGGACCCCGAATATTTACGTCAACTACTCGACTACCAAAAAACACTCGGCCAGCGCAATGCCTTGCTTAAATATTTCCAACTCAATCACACCTTTGACGCCGAAACACTCTCGATATACAACACACAACTCGATGGTCTTGGACAGGCTATTTACAAAAAAAGGCAAGCCTTTATCGAGGCCTTTCTTCCCATATTTACCCAGCGCTACCGCTTTATTAGCAACGCCAAAGAATCAGTCCATTTGACTTATCAAAGCCAACTGCACGAGCATAAATTAATTGATTTACTCACGGATAATTTAGGGCGAGATCGGGCGACCCAATACACCAATTACGGCATTCACAAAGACGATTTAAACTTTGAAATCGGGACCTATCCAATCAAGAAATTTGGCTCACAAGGGCAGCAAAAGTCTTTTCTTATTGCACTTAAATTAGCGCAATTCGATTTTTTAAAGGAATTGAGTAAAACTACCCCAATATTGCTGTTAGATGATATTTTTGACAAGCTTGATGAAACGCGTGTTGCCCAAATCATGGGTCTGGTCGATCAAGAATCCTTTGGACAAATATTTATCAGTGACACTCACAGTGAACGTACAGAAAATGTTGTGAAGTCCGTCCATCAGAGTTATAAAATTTTTAACTTATAGTCCTGCTTGGATCAAAAATTAAATCATGCCAAAACGCAATACAGAATCACAGCCTATTTCGTCAGTACTACATGAGTTTTTGACCGGGTCAAAGCTCGAAAAAGGCCTGAACAAAGTAACTGTAGAAGCCACATGGCATCAAGTGATGGGACCACCCATTACCAAATACACCAAAACTTTACGTTGGGCGCCGCCGGTTCTTCATGTTTATTTAAGTTCCTCAGTGTTGCGCGAGGAATTGCATTATGGCAAGGAAAAAATTATTGCGTTAATGAATCAAGAATTGGGTGAAACCCTTGTAGAGTCTATAATTTTTAAATAAAAAAGTCGGCGCGATGGCGCCGACTTTTTTTTTACCTCAAACCAAGGCTAAACGCGTAAATTGAGCCATGGCAGCATTTATTTTTTTCTTAGAAAATCTCTCTTCCAGCGAAGTGAAATTGACTTTCAATTTCAGCATTTTCGTCGCTGTCACTTCCGTGAACTGCATTTTCGCCCATTGAAGCAGCATACATTTTACGGATTGTTCCTTCAGCGGCATCAGCTGGATTGGTGGCTCCGATTAGAGTGCGGAAATCCTGAACAGCATTTTCTTTTTCTAATACTGCAGCAACGATTGGTCCACGAGTCATGTACTCTACTAACTCACCAAAAAAGGGACGCTCATTGTGTACGGCGTAAAAAGTTTCAGCATCGGACTGGGTCATTTGCGTTAATTTCATGGCGACGATTTTAAATCCTGCGCCGGTGATTTTTTCTAAAATAGCCCCGATGTATCCTTTTTCAACACTGTCAGGC
>Ga0181557_1000530_pt1 | contig 47862 bp, 40 predicted proteins | sample 011ome_23_FD_148632 | JGI IMG/M metagenome (GOLD analysis project Ga0181557, IMG submission 148632) | Coastal salt marsh microbial communities from the Groves Creek Marsh, Skidaway Island, Georgia - 011506CT metaG (spades assembly) | ecosystem: Environmental > Aquatic > Marine > Intertidal zone...
CTCAGACGGATCTCGGACGACGACGACGGACGAGGATGGTGATGGCGACGGCGGTGGATGCGTCGGTGGTGTCATGTCGTGAACACACGCACGCGAGCGCGACGACGATGAGCAAGACGACGGGCAAGACGACGATGATTGGCGCGGAGGATGGCGATCTCGGGACGTCGGGCGAGGGATCGCGCGACGACGGGGCGGGCGTCGGCGGAGGGAAACTGTCGCATGGTGTCGTCGTCGCGGTGGTGGGTGATGACGGTGCGTGCGAACGTAACGCGACGCCGCCGTTAGAGTGCGATACGAATGCGATTCGTGCGAGGGATGGGCACGCGCACGTGGTCGGGGATGAGTCGGATGGGGCGGATGAGGAATTGGCGCGGATGCGCGCGCGGGCGTCGTCGAGGTTTCAGCGAGGGACGAGTCGGGAGGCGATGCGCGCCGAGTTGTATCAGATGGGCCAACGTGAGTTACAAGCGATGTTTTATGATATGTTTGAACGGGCGACGACGAGTAATAATAATCAGTGGTTGCGTAGACGCATCGCCACCGGGTTGGGGTTGGAGGATGCGGCGAGCGCCGCGAACGAGCGCGGGGTGGCGAATGTCGGAGGCAAGGCGGATGGTGCGAGCGAGCCGAGAGCGTCGTCGAGACGGCAGGTGCCGCGGCGTTTGAGCGCGGCGGATGGTTTGCATACGGTGCCGATAAAGAGTGAACACGTCGCGTTGGAGGACTCGGCGGATTTCACTCCGGATGGCATTCGCAAGTCTCGACGGGCGGTGAAACCCAAGGCGATGTTTGACAGCGATGCGTTTCCGTCGGCGGCGAAACAGAGCGAAGAGCGACGACGGGAGAAGAAACGACTCGAGGCTGCGGAACAAGCGGCGTCGACTTCAGGGCGCGAAAGTCCAAACGGTAAAGCCGCCGTCGGTCGACGCGTGCGCGTGTATTGGCCTTTTGAGCAGCAGTTTTTCGCCGGCGTCGTGGCGGCGTACAATGGGCGCACGAACAAGTACTTGATCAACTATGACGACGGCGATCAAGAGGAAATCGTGCTGAGCGTGTACGGAACAGAACACCAATACCAACATCAACACGCGAGTCACGAGCGGGATGGCGGCGAAGACGAGCGCGAAGACGAGCGCGGCGCGGCGGCGTTGGATGCCGCGCCAGAGGGACCGCTTCCGGTAATGCCGCAACCGGGCAAGTCGGCGGATGTGCTCAAGACACTCCCGTCGAGCTGGCCCAACGCTGGCGCTTTGGTGTGGGGACGCGTCAAAGGCCACGGATGGTGGCCGGGAACGGTGCACGCCAAGTGCTCTGGAAGTCAAGGCGTGCAAGAGGTGAGCTTTTTCGACAATTCCTTTGCGCGCGTGCACCGACACGACTTGTTGCCGTTTCGTGAATACTATCCAGTGTTGCGTGACGCCAAAAAGACCTCCGGTTACGCCGAGGCGGTGTCGCGCGCGACGGAGAGCTATGAAAGTCGCGCGCAGCGTTCGGCAAAGCGACGATCAAAAAAGGAGGACGCCACCCGCGCCGTCGGCGGCGAACAAGATGGAGACGACGAGCCGAGGATCTGGCACTTTGAAAAAGAAGATGCCACGAAAAAGAGTTACCATAAGCGCATGAAGGAGCTCGATGCGCAACAAGGTGGTGGTGCGCCCAAGCGTCAACGCGCATCCGCCGTCGAAGACGTGCCAATGTTTGACGCGCCGGCGCCACCGCGCCAGTTGAGCGACTTGGCGAAGAGCTTGGAGGACATGAAGTCCAAGGTGGTACCGCTCGCAAAGGCTAGTCAGAAGCTTTTCGTCAAACACTTGGACGATTCCAACAACGGTGACGATGACGTGTGCTTGATTTCCGCCGACGAGCGCGTAGTGATGCTGGACGAGCTCGCGTCGATTGAGTCTCTCATCGCGTGGAGCGAGGGCAAGACGGAGCCGAAGACGACGTTCACCGCGTCGACGACAGCGACTGAGTTGGACTTCATGAATCCTCTCGCATCTATTGGAGGGTGGAAAGATCGTCCACGAAGTAACGAGTTGTCGCCCGTCGAATCGGCGTTGCTTCGTCAACCGAGTCAAGACTTGTTAAACGGCGACTTGGCTGGCATTCAATGGAACATGGACGCCATGAACGCCATCGCCGATCCAATGGGACTCGACCCACTCGGCACCGGTCTTGGTGGCGACGTCTCCGCGCAAACCGCCCCGTCGACGCCCGAGCAACACGGATTGGACTGCGACAGTCCGTTCACCATGAACGCCAAGAATGTCGCCGATTCGTGCGCCACGCTTCACGGCACTTACGTTAAAGGCGAAGTCGACGAACTCCTTCCTACCGCCGCCACTCAGGCGTCGTAAATTTCCAGTTCCTTATTACTAGTTACCCACAGACAGGTTTCGCACTCGCTCGGGCATGGTTTCTTTTTTCAAAAAAGTGCACCGAGGGCGTCCTGATTTTTCCACGTGTAAAACGACACGAGACATGTACATCAATCCATCAATCGCTCGCCTCACACCTCGCCTCGCCTCGCCTCACAATATGCCTAAAAAATGGCTCCCACTCGAAGCGAACCCGGACGTGATGAATGCCTTCGCGCGCACGCTCGGCATATCGCCCTCGTACGCGTTTCACGACGTCTACGGATTCGACGACGATGTGCTGGAGTTCGTGCCCAAGCCGTGCGCGGCGGTGCTCGTGCTGTATCCGATCACACCAGCCACTGAAGCGGTGCGTGGAGCGATCGACGGCGACGCGCCTGACGTCCCAAGCGAGTTGTGGTACGCCAAGCAAACGGTGTCGAACGCGTGCGGGACGATGGGGATCATTCACGCGGCGATGAACGCTCCGGCAACCGTCGTCGAGGAGGACAACTACTTCGCGTCGTTGCGCGCTCGTTGCGAAGGATTAGACGCCGACGAGCGGGCGAGTGTGATTGAAAATGATGACGCGTTGGAAGTTGCGCACGTCGGGGCGAGCACGGAGGGTCAATCGGAGGTGCCAGATATTAACGCGAACATTGACTTGCACTTTGTGACGTTCGCCGACGTGAACGGTGGATTGTGGGAACTAGACGGACGTAAACCCGGGCCAGTGTACCACGGGCCAACGAGCGATGCGGGGTTGTTGAAAGATTCCGTGCCCGTGATTCGCAAGTATATGGATGCCGCGGAGGGATCGATACATTTTAATGTCATAGCGCTCGCAGCGAATTTGGACGCGTAATCAACGGCAAGCTCTAGGCTTTGTAACGACGACGATAAATTTGACCTTCGAAAGTGCAAAGAATGTGCGAGGCGCGCGTGATGTTGATATCCATCGTCATGTCATTAAAATGAGTTCATATCTCGCGCTAAAGTATCTAAATTCCGCCGCCGACGTTTCAGTAATACGAGCCCTCTGGCGGTTGCGGGTTTCGTCGGCATTCCGGACGCATGAGCGCGTGATACACGCCATTCAGCACGTCCTCAATCGTATTCGAACGCCTCCACGCCTGTGCGATTCCTAACGCCTTCAAATCTACCGTGCCGTCCGATTTCACAAACGGCGCGTTGACGCGCGTCTTAAACTTCAACTGTGGCGGTTTCGTCGGGTACGTATCGTCACACAAAATCGCCAATTCCAACACGCGCATATCAAACGTCGTCCCAGCTGGTCCTAAAATCGTTCCCGTCCACTGCGCCATGTCATCGTCGTCATCTACGCAAAGTAAACACGCGCGCGCGTCAGTCAAGGATCCAATCCGTTTTCTTCGTCATCGTCCACGTCGTCGCTCTCGCGCGCACCTGCATCGGCCAATCCATAGGATAAATACGGAGGAAGACCCGTTCCGCCCTTTTCACCCTTTTCGAGCTCCTTCAACAGCTTGAACGCGCGCGGAACGACGACATCGTCACCACCGCCACCAAACATGTTTCTCGACACCCACGAGCTCTCTCGCGAGCACCGACGACGACTCGAGCACGCGTCGCCCGCGCGGACGACGGATAGCGATAGACGCGCAGGTGATTTATGCGACTGCGACGCGCGTGCGACGCGAAGGTCGTGCCAATGAGCTCTACGCGCCGCGCAATGTCGATCGATTCGCTCCAGCTGGCGAGACAAGACGCGCGCGCGACGCGACGACGACGCTCGCGACGACGACGACGGCGATGCGCGACGATGACGGACGACAAAACGCGCAACGTTAAGTGATGAATATACCTATGCTTATAACGCTTACACACGGAGCACCGATGCGTGCACGCACGGTGCTCCATTCGTCGTTTCTATACTCGGCGCCCACGCGCGCGCTATCCACCCATCGCAACCGCACCCACGCGTCGCCCGAGCGCGAGCGGCACCCAACGCCGCCGCGCACGCACCCATCGCCCTCGCCTTCGCCCTCGCGATCGCCCTCCGCGGCACCTATTTCACATCCGCGAACACACGCTGCGCTTCCTCGTACGCGCTCCCGCATCCACACCCCACGCCGAACGCGAGCGCGCCGACGCGCGCGCGCGGACCTCGGAACAGCACCAGCGCGCTCGCCGCACCGAGCGCGAACCCGTACGTGGCTCGGCGAAGCGTGACGTCGATCGCGCGCTCGACCGCGACGTCGTAGTCGATGGATGTCATCGTCATCCGTCGCACTCTGCCGCGCACATCGTCAGAGTTTGACGACGACGACGGCGGTGGCGACGGCGATCGCGCGCGCGAGCGAACGATGGGGTGCGCGCTCTCCGCACCGTTCGCCGAGCGCGACGGCGAGGACGACCTACGCGTGCGCGGAGGCCGTCGACGACGTCGGGATGACGATGCAGCGATTTCAAACGCAACGCCGACGACGCCTTTGCGGGTGAAATTGTGCCTGTTGGGGGCGTCGAACGCCGGGAAGACGTGCGTGAGCGCGAGATTCGTGCGTGGGGTGTTTTTGAAGGATGCCAAGGCGACGGTCGGGGCGGCGTTCGCGTCGCACGGGGTGACTTTGGAGGATGGCGCGCGCGTGAAGTTTGAGATTTGGGACACCGCCGGGCAGGAGCGGTATCAATCGCTCGCACCGTTGTATTATCGCGGGGCGACGGCGGCGATGGTTGTGTTTGATGTCACGGATCGTGAATCTTTTGAGCGCGCGAGGTATTGGGTGGGTGAGCTCGAGAGGCACGCGGATGCGAACGTCGTCGTCGCGTTGGTTGGGAATAAAATGGATTTAACGCGCGGCGATGGAGATGACGACGACGAGCCGGCGGTTGAGCGCGAGGTTTCTGAAGAAGAAGGTAAGGCGCTTTGCGAACAGTACGCGATGTGTGGGTACGTGGAGACGAGCGCCAAGGCGGATGTTGGCGTGCGCGAGGCATTTGAGCTCGTCGCGCGAAGCGTCGCGGAGAAGAATAGCGCCGCGGAAGCGGCCGCGGCGGCGGCCGTGGCGGCGGCCGCGGCGCCGACGACGGTACCGGGTGATTCTAGGTCGCGTCGTCGACGATGATGCACGAGAATGCGCTGCTGTACCAATAAGATTTGTAAATTTGTTCCCGACGCGACTGGCGCGCCAGTGCGCGACTCGCAAAGAAAAATGTCTTCGAGCGCCCCATCCATCGCGCCCTCGCCTCGCACCGCGCGTACGCACTCAAACGCGCGACGACGCGTGCGAACGAGCCGCGCGTCGCCGTTGGATAACGTGCGTTTCGCGCTGTGTCGTCCAGAAGGCCCGACCAACGTCGGCTCCGCCGCTCGCGCGATGCAAAACTTTGGCTTGAAGGACCTAAAGGTCGTCAACGCCGCGCCGAGCGTGGTCCGTGACGACGGAACGATAGATGACGATGCGTATAAATACGCCGTACACGCGTCGTGGATGCTCGACGGCGCGGTGGAAGAAGATATCGCGAGCGCGTGCGCCGATAGAACGTTTGTCGTTGGAACGACGGCGCGCCCGCGCGAGAACGTCCCATTGCTCTCGCTCCGCGATGGCGTGCAGAGAATCCGCGAAGAGCTGGCGAATGGTGCGCGCGTGGTTGTGTTATTCGGGAATGAACGCACGGGGTTGACGAACGAGGAGTTGACGTATGCGAATATCGGCGTCAAAGTGCCGACGGCTGGGGACAGAGCCGCGGCGAGCGACGGCGTCGACGCGTCGTCGTCGACATCGTCGTCGAAAAAATACACAGGTGGTTCTGGCGCGTCGTCGGGGACAGGGTCGTTAACGCCGGTGTCGTTGAATTTGGGCATGTGTGTGGGCGTGGTGGCGTACGAGCTATTTAACCAACTGAGCGACGACGACGTCGGCAACTTTCGGGACTACAAGTCGCATCAACTCACGGTGTTTGAGAAGAAAAGATTAATTGAGGATTTAATCGCCGCGCGCCAAGCGGTGGATATATTAGCAGGAAGCATTGATGATGACGACGATAAAGAGCAGATTTATCGCGACAAAGAAGCGAGACAAATCGCTCGCGTGCTTTCGGGCACCATTCCGTCCCGCGACGCGGTATCGTTCTTCTTCCTCGCGCGGCGAATCTTAGCCATCGCCGAGTACGCAAATATCGATGATGGCGTCCTCGCCGCCGCTCGATTGGCGCTCGAAGCCAATCCGGACGCGGGCGCGAAGAAAATCAACGCCGCCGTGCAAAACGCGTTGGGCATCACACTGACCCAGCGCGAGCTTAACCGCGTCCTCGTCGCCATCCGTCGAACGTAAAACGTCGTCGCGCGTGTCTATGTTTTAGATTAGATTACGCGCGCGTCGGCGTCGGCGCTCGTAGACGTTCTCAGTGTACAACAAACATGTATGACATCCAATGAAGTAAAAAAAGTCGTTTCAACTCACGCCTTCCGTCGCGACGCCATCCGCCGGCGCGCGCGCGATGCCCCCGCGATTCGCCGCGCCCGCGTCGCCGTCGACGGCACCGCCGACTGATGCGAGATTCTCGCTCACCGAACTCACGTGCGACGCACACAAGGCGTCGAGTTCGGGTGCGCGCGCGCTTGAAGTCATCTTTATCGACGATGCATTTGTTTTTCTCTTCACGCGCGGCGTGCGGAGCTCCACTCGTAAGCCCACGCGTGTGGTCCATGACGCGATCATACATGCGCTGCGCATCGGAGGAGAGTCGCCGTTTGAGTTCCGTGGCACCGTGTCGTGGAAGGTGGAGCTCGAGAGGCGGCGCCGAGGCGAGAAGCGGCGAGCGATGCGACGCGCGAGAGGCGTTGAAGGATGCATGACTGTTGAAGTGCGATTTCGTGATTTGGTTGGATTTGATTACGGCAATCACTTGCTGTTTAATGGACGGATTGCGTTGGAGACGACGAAGGCGACGATGCGGAGCTTTGAGAGTGTGAGCGACGCGTTACGCTTTCATGCAGAAGATTTACGTCGGCGACGCGGCGATTTGTCGTCGGCTGCTGTCGGGCGTATTCGCACAGTTGATGATTTTGATTCTACTAATGACGATGGGTATGGTATTCGAAAACGTCAACGGGCGGGCCCGTCGACGGGTAAACGACGCAATCGAGACGAGGATGAAAACGAAGACGCGCTCGATGTAACCGAGAAAAATAGCAGTATAAAACCGGAAGTCGCCGAATGTGCAGAGGAACACACAGAAGAAGGCGAAGGACGTAGCATAACTGATGTCGATGGCGGTGTCCAGCCGCCCATGCGCGTGGTTGAATTGCACAATAAAACAATAGTAGCGATGTTTGTCGATGTGCATTTACAACCGGCATTGCAAGCGGTTGTGGAGCCACACGAGCATCTGCTACGCCTGTTTGAGACGGGATTGCCACTCTGGGCAATCATGTGTCCACAATACGGCGTGCCATACCGCCCAATCTTCCGTCGAGCGTTGAAGTTTGTGTCATTTTCTCTGATTCTGCTATCTTGCGTGAGTGGATTAATCGAGCTACATCGAGCCATGCCAGCCGTCGTGCCTGATTTCCATCTCGACGACATCGCTGATCCTCACGACCCAGCGGTGAGAGCGGGATTCTTAGCCGGAAGCATGTACGCCCAATCGTTGATCTTGGCACCGTTCTACACCACCATTCGGGTCTTCATAACATCCATCGCACGCATGTTGGGCGCCGTCGTATTCCCATTACTGCGTTTCATCGCCGCCGTATTCACTGGAGGTAGAGCCATGTCATCGACGAGCGCGAGTTTTCTTGCCGTCTGGCGCCTTATTGCGCGAGCAGCGCACGGTATGTTGTCGTTGGTCATCTTTGTTGTTGACCGAGCCATCGCGCATCGGAAGTCACTCGCCTTGCGCGTCGGCGTCCCAGCACCGCGACCGCAATTTGTCTCGCCCATGCGCAATCGCGAGGCATACGAACATAATGTTATTTCTAGAATTGAAGCGTTCGAGAGCGATGAGGAAGATGATGAAGACGACATTGCCTCTAAGAAACGCGACTGACTGTTTAGAACGCTTGAAAAGTTTTTAGTTTCAACTCACCAAAACGACAACCCCATTCATCGACGCATCCAAACGCGAGTCATGCGCGCGTGTACAACAATGTCCGCGATGCCAACGTCATCGTCGTCGGTCTCTTCGCCGTTCACGAACAAGCAGTTGATGAAGTTTTCTCACAAGAATCGCACCGTGCACCTCGTCGGGACGATGCACTATAACGGCGCGAGCATCGACTTGGCCGCCAAGACAGTGAAAGATCTCGCGGATACTGGTACTCTCTCTGCGGTCGTACTCGAGACGTGCGAACGGCGATGGGCAAAGACGTTAGCGTTTCAACCGCCTGGGTCGTTTGCGCGGGCGCTGTTGGACAACGAGTTTCAGAGCGCGCAAGAAGCGGCTGGGGACGCGTCAATCGTTCTAGGTGACCAAGGCATAGCCGATTTAGGGGCGAGTTTACAGGCGTTGACAAAATCGACGCTTAAGGATTTTTTGTCGCCGTCTGGATGGAAATCGTACGTTGAGGAGGTTCGCGCCGCCGTAGACAGCGAGCTGGCGCCGTTACCGGGCGTTGGCATCGCGCACCCGGGGGAACTCTTCGACGCAAAATTGCTACTCAATCTACCCGTGTCGTTAGTTCGCTACCCACTGGCGTGGCTACTCAAGTCACCAAAATTGATTGTGCCTTTGGTGTCTTTTTTTTACGGCATTTCAATCTTGCCCACGGCGGTGGAGTCTATTCAAGACGCAGAAACGATGTCGATGGCTGAAGATTTTGTAACGGATTTGTTTCTCGTGTTGGACATTTTACAAATCACTATTTTGACCCGGTGTTTTCTCGTCGCGCTATTGCGCGATAGAAACGATATACTGGCGAACTCCATTTCCAAGGCGTGCGAAGACGCCGAGGAGGGCGAAAGCGTGGTAGCCATCCTCGGTGCGGCGCATCTCAACGGCGTGCAGCGACGCCTGTACGAAGGTCAATAAGGCAGCGTTTTATTCATTGGCTACGTAGCTAAATCTAGATTATTACAAATACTATGAAAAGAAGTAGACGGAGTCTCTGATCACGTTCAAGTCGAGGTTGCCCGCTTCGGGTGGCTTTGGAAATCTATGCGCGACTTCTGGGTACGTCTCGCATATCTCGTTGTACAAATTTTCAAGCAGCGGCTCGCTGTGCAACTCAATAAACTTGTCGCGAAGGATTGAACTCATGGTATCCACATCACACGCGTGCGTCCAGAACGAATCATGTACGCCCGCAAATGTTAATCCTTTGTCAACGCACGCTACGGCAGTTTTCATCATGTGTGAACTGTCGATGGAGTGAATGTAATTCGGCGGAAACGCGCTCCGTTGTTTCACCTTCATCACTGGGTTCTTTTCGTCGGTCACTTTCAATGCAAACGATTGCAAGATTGTTCGCACGCGCTTCTGCGACGAGCGTTGGTACGGCTGCACGACAGGCAAGCCGAGGGGTGTCGTCCATCGTACAGGCGCGCCCGTGGACGTCGCGATCGTCGCGCACTCGGCGAGCCAAGCCATGACGTCTCGAGCGTTGGAGAACATATTGTTTAGCGCATCTAGCGTTCGTCTCGCGGCGTAGTTAGATACCCGGTAGCGAAGCTGCTCGTTATCTTCCATGGCGTCGCGCTCTTTCAGGCGGCTATATATTTGCTCTCGAGCGCCGATAAACGTCACGCCGTACACCGACGTCATCACCGTCTGTTTCACGAGCTTCCGGTCAATGTGCGGCGCGATGGCCATCGCCAGCTTTGCAGTCGCAACGTCTTCTTCAAGTTCGCTATCGATCATCTTGATGTCTTCAGCGACAATACGCTTTAAGACATTGGCGATGCCGGTGTAGACATCCGCTCCGCGTTCAGCGGGAACCAAATTTACGGCTTCTCCTCCATGAAAGTCGCGACCGAGCGCTGCGTAGTGCTGTAATCCGTTACACGAACCATCTTGGTGCACTGGGAGGTTACTCATGAACTCAGTAGGGTCTGAAAGCTCGAGTGCTTTGTCGAGTTCTATGCACGTCGCCAAACATTGCCAAGGCTCTTCAGCGTCTTGCCACCACGCGCCCTTGGCGAGCGGGTCTTGCGCTGAAGCGCGAACGGCTTCGATATTGTCCTGAATAAACTTCACCCGCTCATCCATGGGGAGTTTGTCAGCACCATTCGCGAATAACGTCGCACATTGGATGTGCATCCAACGCAAGCCACGTTCACCGAGCTTCTTCTTTTCATGGAATCGAAGTAAACCGCGACATAAATCGCTCCCGATGTGGTTCAAGTGCGCGTGCATCGTGTACGCCCGACCTCTAAAGTCCAAATTGTGCGGAAAGTACAATTTTTCTTCACCCTTCATCTCCCGCGCGACTTGGAGCTTGATCAGAAAGTCACAACGCTGTGAATGAAGCTCCATGTTGGATTTTTTTGTCTTTTGAACATCCTGTAAAAAGTCAATCACTTCGCCTTTGCCCGGCAATCCGCTGGCGAGCAGTTGGAAACGACGCCTGTCGCTGCGCAAGCTGTAGGCTCCGCCCGGCCAGCGTGGGATCTCCAACTCGGAGCGCAACGGAACTTCAGCGACGCCACCACCGCGAGCCCATACTTCTTCGATGATTGGCAACACGTCGGTATTTACCTGCCACGCGGTGCGACCGAGCGCGTTGAGCGCGTCGATTACGGGTTGGTACGCCACGGGGACCTCCTTCGCCTCGGCTTCTATAGCCTTCTCGCGCAGCGCCGCGAGTTGCGCTTGGCTCGGGCCTTCAGTGGAGTACTTTCCTCGCATGAAAATACTATCTGATCGTAAATATCCGCCCCGATCGAATCTCGTCCACTCTCGAGGAGGCACAATCATGGGAAAGTGACGCACAGGAACCAGCGACGCGCGTGTCATGGTTTCCGTGTTGATGAAACGATAAATGCTATCGTGCCAGTGTAACATTCCATATCCAGCTTCTCTGTAGTCGTGATAAAACGCAGGAAGTGTCAACAATTCATCATTTTCGCCTGGCACACGAATCTTGGCCGTGTTCATGAGCGCGTGTAATAGCACCGTGCCAACTTTCAAGCGAATTTCGCGACCCCACTCGGCATTTTCGAGCGCCCGTCTCGCATGTTTGGAAACAGACTTGACAGTTTTCATCTTTGACGTATCGAGCGCCAAATTAATGCGATGATTCACAGCGTCTTCGATTTCTTTGACGTTCTCGGTTGTGTTTATCATCCGTGAGCGTTTGAAAGCCTCTTTCGCTGCTTTTTCCGCGGCGCGCATGCGAGCCAAGTTCACCTCAGCCTGCACCACGCTTCCGACGTTGTCGGCGACGTTTATAAATTTTGCAGTCCCCGCTGCGGTCTTTTCATCTCGCACGAAAGACCACGAGGTGTGCACTTTAGTGTCACCTTTCATGAGCGTACTAAGTGTCGTGTGTAACGTCAAGACCGCGAGCTTCTCGGGCTCTAACAAGTTCAAGTAGTGTCCGTACACGCGGCGGTCCACGCCCGGGACATTGCCAGTAATCTTCTCCTGTTCCTCCTCCAATGCTTGCACGAGCGGCACGTAGAACGAAGCAAGAAGCTTTTGCACCACAGGAAGCTGCGCGCCAATGCCCGCCGCAAATGTTTTCCTCGCAAGCTCCTTGTATCTCGCGACTTCGCGTTCGACGGCTAAACTCTCCGCCTCGCGTTGCTTCTTTCGCTGCAAATCATCATGACTCCTCATCTCGGGCTCTACCATTTCTTGTCGCCGCAAATGTCTCCTCCTCGCGTGTATCGTTTGCAGCGCTTGCTTAATCTTCGCCTTGCGCTCGTCCGCTTCGAAAATTCGATCTCGAGCGTCGCCAAACGCCGTGGCGTCCAACGTCAGTGGTCGAAGCTTCGGCCCTGGTCTCACCGGCCCCTCTGGCGTCGCACTCATCGCAAGCAGCATATCTAACTCCTCATCATCCTATGCGCACAATCACACATCAACACACGGTCAGTCTCCTCGGTAAAAATCGCTAAAACGAGTCCGCATTCCGCATTCCAAAAGATGCACCCGCGCGCGCGCGTTTCCACCCATCGCGCGACGCCCCACGCACGCCCCACGCACGCGTGCCCCGACGGCACCGAAAACACATCACGCACACTCGCGCGCGCGACCACGCACGACGCACGACGACGTACCTCCATCAAATCACTGCTCCACCGCTCGATCGCCACCTCTCTCGCGCCCCCGTGCACGCCGCGCGCGCGCATCATCCCCTCCACCATCGCCCGCGCGGCGTCCAGCGCCCACCGCGCGCGCCGAGGCGCGCTCGTGGACGCCAGCTCGGCGCACGCCCGGCGCATCGCAGCCACCGAACGGCGCCGTCGACGAGTGGCGGCCGCAAAGGCCGACGCTGTCTGGAGCTCTTTTTTCGAATGAACCCCGTTTGACCAGTCATAACCCCATGAACACGCATGCAGTGGGTACACACAACACCACATGCGCATGTGTGTACCCACTCACAGCACGCGTATGACCAATCATGATCCCACCAATACGCCGTATGTCCGAACATCGGCCCTCAGAAGAGGTCGCCCATCGCGCGCGCGTCCCATCCGCCTTTCACGGACGCACGCCGCGTTCGACAGCCGACAGAGGACACAACCAACCATGGCGTACGTCATAGACTTTGATGCGATGTGATGCGTACGAACAGCGCGTCGCGGCGCACCCGCGCGGTGTGACGTCGACCGCGCGCGTGGAGCGGCGATGCGCACAGAGCGGTGGATCGCGGCTCTAGGGCTTATGATGTCGCGCGCGCACAGGGCGGGGGCGACGGGCGGGGGCGAGCGATGGGCGGCGCGCGATGGGTTGGGCGGGGATGTATGCGCGAGGAGTGTGTGCGTTGGATTCGCGCGGGTTTGGGTCGGGATTGGCGGCGCGAGGGTGGGGAACGCGCGCGTGATGGGGATGGTTTTGGGGTTTTGCCTGGAGCGCGAGCGCGCGCGCGTCGAGCGCGAGAGCTTTTGCGCGTGTACAGCGTACTGACGTGTGTGTGTGTGTGTGTATCGATCTTTGTTGTCAACAGTAAAACGAAGCAAGCTAAGTCGCCGTCCTTCTACCCGGCGGACGATGTCAAGAAGCCGCTTAAGCGCACGATTGAGCACAAGCAAACCAAGCTTCGCGCGTCCATCGCCCCGGGTCAAGTGTTGATCTTGTTGGCGGGTCACTTCAAGGGTAAGCGTGTGGTGTTCATCAAGCAACTTGCCTCTGGTTTGTTGCTCGTTGCCGGTCCGTACGGGGTGAACGGTGTGCCGATCAAGCGTGTGAACCAACGTTACGTCATCGCGACGTCTGAAAAGGTTGACGTGTCCAAGGTTGACGCTAAGAAGTTTGATGACGCGTACTTCAAGAAGCCGGCGAAGGACCGCACGCGCAAGAGCGAAGAGGAGTTCTTCAAGGTTGATACGTCCAAGAAGGAACTTCCGGCTTCGTACATTGCGGACAACCAGGCGGTTGATGCGGCTTTGTCCGCGGCGATCAGCGCCACGCCGTACATGAAGGAGTACTTGTCCACGTTGTTCACCTTGCGATCTGGTGACAAGCCGCACATGATGAAGTTCTAATTGCATTTTCATGATGTTGTATGGCGGCGAGTTTGACGGGGGTTTGTTTGTGGGAGACGTTATAGAACGTCTCAGGTCTACTAAAGGGATTCTTTTCATTTAGCGTGTAAGGTTATGAGTCCTTAAAATTATGAACTACTCACTCGCATCCTCCTCGTCTCGTGTCTACTAAAAAGTTGTGCTAATTCCTAAAACCATTCGTTGTGCTCCTCTAGGTCGGTGTCCATCAGTTGCGCGCGTTCCTTTAACGCGTTCTTCTTCTTGAACATTTTCGCTTCGAAACCCGTCCCGCGGTCGACACCGTCCCAGTGGCGCCCGGGCTTGATTTGATACCTATTGTGCGGCGCACCGATACCTTGGCGCAACCACGAGTGCGCTGGCACATCTTGTGGGATTTTAAATCCAGACTTTTGGAGTTCCTCCATGGAAATCCCGAGTCCTTGCAGCACGGGTGGCAAATTCAATGACTCCTTCTCACGCTTTTTACGGCTCAAGTGCGCCATCGGATCACCGAAGCGCATCGCGTCGCGTTGTTTATCCTCGAATTCGGCGTCGATGTCGGCGTGCGCAAATGGAGTGTCTTTAGCCTTTTCTAAATCCTTGGCGAACTGCTGCGCTTGTTTCGCCTGTTCGATACCCGCGGACCACATTGGACGTTCGCGCTCCTTGGGCTTGGCGACCTCTGCGCGACGCTTGATTTCATCTTCATCAATGAGTTTCCCCGTGGCTTTATCACGATAGTTCGTCGTCGCTCCCCGGCCACTTTGTTCATCGCTTAGCTTGGCTAACCGTTCCTGCTCGGCTTTGCGCTTCATTTCAGCCTCCATGATGACTTGTGCGGCGCTCACCAAGCCCGTCGACGTGCCATCCGTCATCTTTGCGCCCTTCTCCTTCTTTGATTTTTTCGCCTTATCCTCGCTCGACGTCGGCGGTGGCGCGAGTGCTTCGGCGGGGATGATTAAATCACCATCGCTATCGTACTGTAACTCTTCGTTCGCCGAAGGACGATCATCGGGAATTATTAAATCGCCGTCGCTGTCGTACTGGAGTTCTGGCTCGGCGGCTTGAGCGGTGCCGTCATCGAGAATCAAATCCCCATCGCTATCGTATCGCGGATCGTTCGTGGCGGCCGTCGACGTAGGCACTGTGCTATTCGTGCGCGCGCCGTCTTCTCGTGACGGAGCACCCGCGTCATCGTCGTCGCTATCGCTATCGTACCGAGCGCGTCTCGGTTCTGCCTCCTCCGCTTCGCCGACGGCTCCAGCTGCACCATCCTCCTCCGAGTCCGAATCGTAGCGCCCGTGCGCCCGGACGTGATCGCCACCTTTTCCTCCAGCACCTCCATCGTCCACGGCGGTCCAACCCGAGCCGTCGTCTTTAATACCCATGTACACGGCGCGTCGTTCGACGTCTTCCAGCGCCGCGGTCGCATCCACTTCTCGCCCTCGCGCATCGAGCACCACCGCATCGTCGTCAACTTCCTCACGCGCAAACATTCGCGTTGATGTCGTCGGTGCGTCGCGCGCGGCAAACCCATCGTCGGCGTCGACGATGCGTATGGCGGCGTTAACGTCGGCCGATTTCGGGCGCTTCTTCTTCTTCTTCTTTTTGTCGTGCTCCGGCGCCGTCGGGTCGCGAGACGTCGGCGCGGACATGTACTTTTTCAAATAGTCGAGTTTCGACGACATGATTCACGCGCGATGTGGTATCGCGGCGCTGACCACGTCGGAGCGGCGGCGGGCGCGTTGTGAGGCGTGTGTCGCGGGACGCGAGCGTCAACGTTTCGTACACGCGAGCGTCAACGTTCTCGTGGGCATGTATCACGTAACTACGGCATCGCTGTACCGGTACTAGTATTACAACACTTGATTTTACCGTCGCCGAGCGGCGATGAATATTGAACCTTTATCGCCCTTACCCGTTCGGATATCGTCGTCGACATAGGTGGTCTCGATCCAACCGCGCGGGTTGACGAACGCGAGCGACATCGCGAGCGGACCAGCGCCGCCCAAGGAAACCTCCACCGCATCGAACGCGACGTCGAGGCGCGCGCTGCCGTTCGGCGAAATCGCACACGATGCTTTCAGTCGCACGGCGAGAGGAACTTTGCCGAATACGGCGAATTCGGCTCGATTTTCTGCGACGCCGGCGTCGATGTCGATGTCTTGATAATTTCCTTTGGATGCGATGAGCTTCGGGATCGACGACGACGTCGACGCCATAGATGCCGTGCTATCATCGATGACTCGCCCTGAGCTCCCACTGATTTCCGTCAGCGCCGAACCAATCGCGCCTTCTTTATTTTTCCTCGTCTTTGCGTCTTCGGCGCTGGCCAGCGTCGCGAGCAATGACCACTTCCCATTCACGCGCGCCAAGTTCACGCCCTCACGTGCACCAATCTCCGCTAATTCGCCCACTAATCGTTCTAAGTCTTCGCGCTCGCTCGATGTCGCGCGCTTACCCCCATCCGTTGTCGCACACAAGCGAATCAACGCCGCTTTGACTCGGCCCACATCGTCGTCTCGCGCGCGCGCGCACGCGCGCACCGCGTCTCGCGCACCGCGCGACGATCGAGCGATGCGCGAAGGATGCGTCGATGTCGTGCATCGCGGCGTCATCGCGCCGCGCGTCGCCATCGTTGTCGCGCGCGAACGAGTGGAGTGAAGTGGGTCTTGTCTTGCGGCGATTCGCCACTCCGTGCCGCGACGTCGCGCGAGCGAGTGAACGCGCGCGCGCCGAGACGTCGATGAGCACGGATGTCAACGCACCGCCCGCGAAGGCGAGCGCGATTCTCCTCAAAGCGGCGGAAACCGCGGCGACGGTGAGCATTTGGATAGTTTTGAGCGCTGGGGTCATCTTATTCAACAAGTATATTCTCAGCGTGTATGGGTTTCCGTTTCCGATCGCGTTGACGATGATACACATGTCGTTCTGTTCCATGCTCGCGTTCGTGCTCGTCCGGGTGGCTAAGGTGGTTCCCGGGGCGAGCATGTCGAAGGAGACGTACGTGCAGAAGATAACGCCCATCGCCGCGCTGTTCGCTCTGTCTCTGTGGTGCTCAAACTCGGCGTACATTTACTTGAGCGTGGCGTTTATTCAGATGTTGAAAGCCATGAGTCCGGTGGTGGTGTTTGCGATCTCGTGTGGCGTGGGGATTGAGACCTATTCGCACGCGATGATGGCGAACATGGCCGTCATCACCCTTGGAGTGATGATTGCGTCGTACGGTGAATTAAACTTTAATGCGTTTGGATTTTTAGTGCAATGCGTGGCGATCGTGGCTGAATCATTTCGCATCGTCAGCGTTCAGATTTTGCTCGGCAAGGCGAATTTGAAGTTGAATTCTATAACGACGTTGTACTACGTTTCGCCGGCGTGCTTTGTGTTTTTGACAGTTCCGTTTGTGTTTTTGGAGCTCCCGAAATTAGCGTATGGATTGGAGATTTCGCACTCCGTGCACGCGAGTGCTGGTATTTTACTCGGCAACGCTTTCACGGCGTTCTTATTGAATGTGGCGATTTATTTATTAATCGGGCGCACGAGCGCGCTGTCGCTCAACGTCGCCGGGGTCGTCAAGGATTGGATCTTAATCGGCATCAGTGCGTTGATTTTCGAAGCTCCAGTGACGACGACCCAAATTATTGGGTATTTGATCGCGTTTGGTGGGGTGTGTTATTACAATTACGCGAAACTCACAGCGCAGCAGAAGGCGGCTGTGGAGGCAACGCAAGCATCCGTTGAATTGAAGGAACCGCTCGCGCCTGGAAAGGGCGATACACAAGCGTAAGTAGAGACGCACAAATCACATTTACGCTCAAGTGCATCCATATCATCTGACTCGCGTTCATTACTAGCATTACTAGCGCTTTAAATTTGATGTACATTATACCTTATGCTCGAGTTGAATATCACCCATTCCCGCAAGCTTGACCGCCTCAAATTCTGATGTCAGCGCGCTTAATTCATCATAAATCAATTCACGAACGTCGGCTTCTGTCAAATTACGCGATTCGACTTCAAAATCAAACGTAAATGGGGATTCAGCGCACGGTTCGTCGACTTCGTCATGTAGCGACTCCAAGTACGGGTGAGTGAGCGCCTCCTCCACGGTGATTCTCTTTGCCGGATCAAAAACAAGCATTTTATCCACCAAGTCCACCGCGCGCGCCGAGGCGTTGGGGAATAGTTTTTGAAAGCTACATCTCGCCGTATTCGGGAGCGACTTGATGTACCGTCGCGCTTTTTCATTGTTGATGAAATCCAACTCGGTGTCGTTTTCTGGCGTACCGATGACGCGCATTATTAAGTTAAGCTGGTGCACGTAGTCTTTGCCCGGAAACAACGGCTTGCGTCCGAGAAGTTCGGCGAAAATGCACCCCACGCTCCACACGTCAATCGCACTTGTGTACTCGGCACATGACAACAACAACTCTGGCGCGCGATACCAGCGCGTGACGACGTACTCTGTCATAAATTCTGAAGCCTCAGGATCTAGCAACGCCGTGCGCGCCAATCCAAAATCACAAATCTTCAGGTCGCAGTTTGCATTCAATAATAAATTCCCAGGTTTTAAGTCTCGATGCAACACGTCGGCGCTATGGATGTACTTTAGCCCGCGCAAGATTTGATACACAAAGTACTGACAGTGCTCATCCGTCAGCGACTGCGACGAGCGAATAATCTGATACAAATCCGTATCCATCAAATCATACATCAAATACACATCTTCAAACGTCGCCTTCACCTCGGGTTTCACGCAATCAATGATATCAATCACGTTTTCGTGCTTTAAATGCCGTAACAACTTTATCTCTCGCAACGTCCGCTTGGCGTCCACAACATTCTCAAACGCGTTTACAATCTTCTTAATTGCCACCTTCTTATTCGTCTCCAGATCCCTTGCACTGCATACAACCCCATATGCACCCTTCCCGATGGGTTTTATCGGCGCGTACTTGGCGTCGACTTCGAATACCGTCCCACACACCGCAAATTTGGTCGTCGGCGCCTTGCGCCCGCCGTCCCGACGCTCCCTTCGTTGCTTTCTTCGTTTCGCTCGCGCCGCGCGCACGACGTCGTCGTCGTCACCGCCACCGCCACCGGCACCACCGCCTACACTCGTACCTTCGCCATCGCTCCCAGACCCCGCATGACGCCGTCGTCGTCGCCGTCGAAGCCTTCGCGTCTCGTCGTCGTCGTCATCCGTGCCATCCTCCGTCGTGTACGAATCACTCGCATAGTAACTACTGTCATCATCTTCCGTCGTGCTCTCGTACGCGAACGCATCATCTTTGACGACATCACCCGTCGCACCGCTTGCCGTCGTCGCACCGCCGACCGCGCCGCTCGCCGCGGCGCCGAGCGCCGACGTCGCGCGAGACAAGAATTGCCCAATCGAAAACCCATCATCTGCGTCTTTTGTCGCGAACGCACCGCCGCCGCCGCCGCCGCCGCCGCCCCTGCGCACGTCCACGTCGTTTTCGTATCCGTTGTCGTCGTCAACGTCACCGACGCGATACGTCGCGGGCGACGGTGAAGGAGTTTCGCAATGCGCATCCATGGCTGTTGCGTCAGTCAATGACTCCGCCAAAACAGCCGCCAAAGCAGTTCGTGCTCACGTCGAGCGGCGCCTGGGCCGTCGTCGATGGTGACAACGACGGCGATGCGGTAATCGTCGGCGGCGGCGATGCGGTAATGCGTGACGCGGCGCAACAGTTGTGGCGCACGACGACGTGGTTGGACATGCTCAACGACCGCGCTCGAAACGCCGCGTATGCGCGCGCGATGCGGCGCGTCGTGCAGTCGGGCGTCGACCGCGTGCTCGATATCGGTGCTGGGTGTGGGATTTTATCCATGTACGCCGCGCGCGCGGGGGCGACGGGCGTTGTAGGGCTTGAGGAGTACGCCTTGAGCGCGCGCGTGGCTCGCGAGGCGACGGCGAGCGACGCGACAATTTCAGTCGTAAACGCGCGCTCGGACGCATACGCGCTCGACGAGGGTGATCAGCGATTTTCCGTGCTTGTTTCTGAACTGCTAGATTCGGCTTTGCTCGGTGAGGGTTGGCTTTGTGTCGCTCGAGACGCCCGCGCGCGGCTGCTCGAGCCGAATGCGCGTTCAATCCCGCGACGCGCGCGCGTTTACTTCCAACTTGTGGATTTCGATGGCGACGACATGCGCGCGTTTTTCGAGCACGAAAGTCGTGTTTTAGGGAATGGATTTTGGCGCGCGCGCGAACACGGAGTGGTGTGGTGTGGAAAAGCACAGCAGGCGCACGCGGATGCGTGGATGTCGAGCGGTCGATGTCGGCCGCTGAGCGGCGAAACCGCATTCTTTGAGATTGATTTTGAGCGATTACCCGGGACAAACGCCCCTGATGCGCGGTGGACGACGACGTGCGTTGTCGTCGATGACGGGGTCGTCGATGGTGTGGTTTGGTGGTGGGAGATCGATCTTGATGACGACGGGGAGGTTCGGTACTCTACGGCGCCGGGCAAAGGCAAGCCGTGGAGTCATCATTGGCGACAATGCGTCGCCTTGGCACCTGAGCGCGCGCGAAAATCGGTAACCAAAGGTGAACGTGTGGATGTCGTGAGCGCTATCATCGATGATGTGGACATTCGCATGGGGTTCGTTGTCCCTAGTGATGACATCGACGAAGAAGAAGACGAAGAGCCGCCGACGTCAGCGAGCGCCGTCGCCGACGCGTCGCTCGTTGTCGCGAATCCGTGGTATGGCGCATTACGCACGTCGACGCCGTGTCGTATCTTTGGTGTTGGCGCGCGTTTTCCTGAATTCATCGCGAGCAAGGCGAAACTCGGCGTGGCGTTTGGCGCTGATGTATCCGCGGCCAACGCGCTGCTCTATCCGCTCGCCGACGACGCGCCAGTCGGCTCGCCAGAGGGCGCGGTCGCGACGCTCCCGCCTGCACCGTTCCGCATTTTCGATTTAGCAGCATCGCGTGATGCCGCCATTGTGACTGCATCAAGAAGTATCTTCGAAACAGGTTCGTCGTCATCAACGACGACGACATTTGAAAGCGTCGACGGGGCCGCGTTCGATTGCGTCGTGTTGTTTCGCGACGACCAAGGCTGGTGCGCAGATGCGCCATTCGCGCCACCGATTCCAGGAACGCTTTGTCAGAGTATATTGATCATTCCGGAGCACGCGCGCGCGGCAAGTGTCACGATATGGTGTGGAGCACCCTTGGGAGACGACGCGTTGTCGACGCTGGAGCTACGTTTCGCGACGCTTGTTCCTCACACCTAGACGCACGCACACGTAGACGCAAAGCGATAGAAAACTTACTAGCATTAGGATGATGTCTTTACGTACAATAGTGACGTGCCACGCCGAGCCATCGTCGTCATTGGCGACGGTAAAGTCGGCGAAACCGAAACCGCTCGCGGCTTCGAGGCGTTCGGCGCTCCTCGGCGCGTGCCTCCTCACCCTCGCGCGTGGTCCCGCGCGGGCGTCTCAGAGCGACGACGACGTCGGTGGCATCTCAGACGTCTTCGCCGACGCGCCGCCAGCGCCGCTCGCGGGTGATGGCCCCGACGCCGTGGGTGAAATGAATGGCTTTCTCAACTCGTGTCCCAGCGACGTGGCGTCGTGCGTGTCGTCGCAAAACGACGACAAGGCGCACTTCACCGCGCCTTGGGCGTACGAAGGCGATCGTTCGCTCGCAATGCGGCGGCTTGTGGCAGTCGCGACCGGAGTTGAAGCGCCGCGAGGACGCGCCGGGGCGAAGGCGTTGAAGCGCCGAGGCCGAGGCGGCGGAGCTTTGGACGCGTCGGCGCTGGATGAAAACGGCTTCAATCGCGGTGAAGTCGCGGCGTTTATCGTCGGCACCACGCGAGCGTTCGTGACCGGGGAGGAATTGCCCGATAAGCCCACGAGAGTGGAGGGCTTCGCGGTAGCGCGTGGACTGTCATTCGCGGCGCGCGTGGAGGAGTACGACGAGACGAGGGGATACGTTCGGTTAATTTTAGCGCCGAAAAACGCCAAAGCGTACGGCACGAACGACGATGATAGCGTCGAGGACAACGAAAATATTGGCGGCGGGTATTTCGATGCGGAATTTTTATTCATCGATGACGACGAACTCGTGGACGTGCGCGTGGCGCAACGGTTGAATGGAAACGCCAACGCGGCGCCGGCGGGACGATTTCAACTCTCTTACGATGAAGGCATTTCATTTAACAAGAACATCGCCGCGTTGCGTGCCGAAGAGTTACGCATCGCGGTTGGATGGGAACTCATTCCCGTCATCGCTGCCTTCGATCCCAAATGGAGCGATAAAGAGCGTTTGTGGTTTGAAAAGGCGTTTGATTTCGCCGGCGGCCGAAAAGTTGATGACGACGATTTACGATACACGCGAGACGCGTTAACGTACAACTCATGAGTGCGTGCGACGCGTGACGATGCAGCTGTACAGTGTAGTGATTTATTTATTGATATTGATACAACGCGGCGACTTTGTTGTCGCCGCGATTTTATATTGATATTACAGAGCTCCTAGAGCTCGCACGTCACGAATTCGGAACGTGAACGCGTCGCCAAGATTAAATTGCCAGCGTACACGCCCTCGATGATGTGCGGCATAAACGACTGCGGTAGTGCCATAGACACCGGCGCCACCGCACCTGGAATCCACGTGTACACGCGGGATTTCCCAGCACACAGAAAGACGAGTTTTGAGCCGCCCGAAACGCGGTCGTCTGCGACCCACGTTTTTGCCGTCACCTCCCCGTCGTGTACAAAAATCGCCAACGGATCATCTACGCCTTCCTCCGTCGGCGCAAAAGATGTCGCCGACCAGAGAAACAATACATTTGAACGACTCGCGCACGTCGACGCGAGCATGGTCTCGCAAGGACTCACCGCGATGTCGCCGCCGACGGCATCCGTGAGCGTCGTCGCTTCGTATTTGGCTAACTTTTCATACGAAGCGCCCGATTCGCGATACACGCGCGTCGACCCAGACCCCCCGCACGCATGCAGTCGCCATGGATGATGCACGCATCGCGTGACTTCCCAACGCGTCTCGTTGATCCAAATCAAGCCATCGTTCGATGAGTGCACGATTAAAGACGACTTTGTCCTGGCTCGCGCGCGAGAGAGAACATTTTTAAACGTCGCGCGCAACGCCCCATCGCTTCTATGCACCACCAACGTTGGCACGGCATCGACATCACACGAGTCATCATATAAAAGCACGTAATCGCCATTAAACGTCGTCGTCCATTCAATCGCTCGCGCGTCGCTCGATTTCGCTCTGAAACTCAACGCTCCCGCGACGTCGCCGCAACGAGAAAACACATCGACGCCGTCTCTGGCGCGAGCGTCTCGTGACAACACCGCCATCCAACGTCCACACGGTGAGTACGCAATCGACCGCGCGACGCTTTTAAACTTGACATTGACGACGCCGAGGGTGATGAGCGCGCCCGAACGCGCGTCGCCGACGACGACAGCTCCACCGTCATTCAAATTCATCACCACTTGCTCGCCGGATGACGGCGCGAACGCCACGTCTCGCGCGTCGACGCCGCACCAGTGACGCACGACGTCGCACGTGGACGCGTCGTACACGACGACATCGCCAGACGACGATGATGCGGCGACAAAGGTATCGCTGCACGACACTGCGCGGCACGCGGAGAGTTCTTCGAGCGTGGCGCACGCGCGAGACGCGCCGTCGCGAAAGACACGGAGCGCGTCGGCGTCGCACACGATGAGCGTTCGCGCGTCGGGGGATATCGTCGCCGACCCGCGCGAGACGCGCATACTGCGGGACCGCGTCGACGAGGCGAGTTCTGAGGCGGCGCGACGCGTCGACGCGTCGCTACGAGATCGCTACGAGAACTAAACTACAACGAGCTATGGTGCTAGCACTAATGGTTGGTCGCAATATATGCTCACACGTTGCCTTCGGCTTGAACGCCGTCGTAAGAGACGCGATAGGCGGGGAATTGGCTCGTGTCGATGACGCCGGTGCCGATGTCGCGCACCGTGACGTTCAACCGCCCATTCAACATTTTTCCACGCATATTCCCAGGCATGGATCCAGGATGGACGTTGAGCACGCTGTGTACGATCATGCGCGACGGACCACCGAATAGTAACACGTCTCCAGAGTTGAGTCGCACCGTCTTGTGCTCGGGGTCGTCGAACGAATACTTGTACCCAAAATCCGCGCTCAATCCGACACTAAATGACACGATAGGTTGGCCGGTTTTCGACGCGATCAACTTTGGGTCCTCAGAATCTTTGTGCCACTTGAACTCGGCGCCGTCTTTATAGAAATTCACGAGCACGGTGGTGGGATTAAATCCCGACGGCAGGGACGCGTCGGCGTCCCGCGCGACGCGCACCGCCTCGCCGCACAATTCCTTCAACGTCTCCCCAGGAAAATCATCTACCGCCTTAATCACTCGCCCACGCGTGCCTTGATTCAATTTCAACGCCCCCTCATCGGCGGCGGTCTTCGCAAAGAAGCCTTTACCGGCTTCAGCGCTCGCCGCGTCGCTCTCGCCCACCTCAAACGCGCTCTTCGCCAACCACTCTTGCGCTTCAACCGTTAAAAACTTCCTCAAGCACACCAAACCATCGTTCAGGCGTTCAACCTTGTAATTCTTATGCGGCTGCGCCATCGTTCGCGCGGGCGCACCGCACCTCGCGACGACGTCCCGCGTCGCCGCCTCCACGCGCGCCGCCAGCCGCTCGCGCTTCCCGACCCCGGGCGTCGTCGCCACCACCTCAGCAATCAAATCAAACCTCTCCCCGCACGTCGCCAACGTCGCGAATAAACACGCCACGAACGCCGCGCACGCGTACCCGTCGGCATCATCGTCGTGCGTCTGGTACGCGTGTGCGTGTGCTTTGAGTTTCATGTATTGCACGGGCGTTGCCGCGGCGTCTTCGAGTCGCCTCGCGAGCGCGCGACATCGCGCGCGGTGCGCCTCGCGCGACATCGACACCGCGGCGGCGGCGGCGGCGGCGGCGGCGAATGCGAGGTTGCGCGACGGCGAATGCGGTGGGAAAACGCCACCTGGTGATGAATGATTGAAAGTCATTCGCCATTCGACGACGCACATTCGACGATGGCGGACGCGCGCGCGCGAGACCCGTACTACGTCGTTCGCGATGACATTAACCGCGCGATCACCGACGCACGGGCGCGGGTGACGAGCGGAGCGACGACGACGACGACGAGCGTTTTAAAAGAGGATGCCGAGGCGTTGGAATGGGAAATAGACGAGCTCGCGCGGTCGATAGACACTGCCGAGCGCGACCGCACGCGGTTCAAGTTGGATGATGAAGAGATACGCGCGCGGCGTCGGTGGGTGGAGCAATCGCGCGGGAAGGTGCGCGAGTTGATGGAGGTTATCGACGCGCGGGCGAGGCGAGAGTCAAACGCGGCGGCGCTTGCGGCGACGTCGGCGTCGGCGATGGCGACGAGAGGGCACGATGGACACGCCGCGAGCGAAGCTGGGTTTGATGATCATCAGCAGTTACTCGTTCGCGGGCAAGACCATGATTTGGATGATATTTCTGAGAGCATTACGCGCATCGGACAAGTCGGGTTGACGATTGGTGAAGAGTTGGCGTCGCAATCGCGAATGTTGGAGGAATTAGACGACGACGTGAGCGGAGTTAACGCGCGATTAGCAGCGGCGCAGAGGAAAATGGAAACTGTGCTCAAGCAGGCGGGTATACGCGGGCAGTTGTGCGTGATTTTATTCTTGACGGTGATTTTGGTCATTCTGTTTTACGTCGCCGTCGGCAACGCGTGACGAGCGATAAACCTGTAACCACATCCATGACGTATTGCTACTAATGTTATATATATGCACAACGCTAAGGCACCAATAATTCTACACACGACGCGCGTCACAACACCGTGGTCGTGTGCCACCGCGTCGTCCCCGCGGCGCGCACGGCGTCGTCCACCGAGCGCTCGGCGTCTTCAAATCCCACATCTATCGTCTCAAACCCCCGCTCGCGCATCACCTCGCACAACCTATCGAACACATCCTCGCGCCTATACCCTCGCTCGCGCAATGTCGTCACAAATTCCCCGTGTGCGCGCCCTGAGCGATACTCGGGCGCCCGAGCCGGCTGCTTCAACAACGCCATCGACGCCTCGTCGTAGTCGTATAAAAACGACGTGTGATGCAGAAATCGTCCCTTGGTGATCGCCTGCGCGTTGCCACCAAACTTAAACGCACCATCAAACACGTAATCGTTCTCGCGCACGGCAAACGTGCCGCAGCGATCGAACACGCGCGCGTACACGTCCCCCGTCGCGCGCATCGCGTCCCGCGGATACGTCGCCTTTGGGTCCAACCCCACGCACGCGCTCGCCACGCACACGCTGACAAACATCGTGTCGCGATCGACGACGACGGTACCACCGCCGGTGAAGCGGCGAATGAGATCGACGCCTCTCGCGCGCGCAGCGTCGACGTGGACGAGCGATGCTCCGCCATCGCGCGCGCTCACACCCATGACGATGGACGTGCGCGACGCGCCATCGGCGCACACGAGCCAGTTCGCGTCCGCGCGGTGGCGCAGCAAGCCTTCTTCGAGGCGCAGGCAGCGCGCGACGTCCACGCGCGCCGCGCGCACGACGTATAGGCGCATGCGCGCGGTGCGAAGTGGCGACAGTTGGTTGGCGCGTCACACATCGACGCCGTGCATGTCGACAGAGAGCGTGGAGGACAAGGCGGCGCGCGCGCTGGCGGCGGCGCATGCGTTTCTCGCGCGGTCGCCCGTGCCCAAGCGCGCGCACGCGGCGTCAGCAAAGGCGAACGACGACGACGGCGATGATATTGGTGATGTTCGAGGGAAACTTTTGAATCTTTCGCGAAGTGATTCGAGCGCGTCGACGAGCGCGTCGGCGCGGGCACCGGTGCGCGCTGACGATGTCGCGCGCGAGTCGGTTGTTATCGCGCGGCGTGACGCGCCGGTGGTGTCGAGGAGCGCAAGCGCCGTGTCGTCGACAAAGTCGAGTGGAGCGACGAACGTTGTTGACGACGAGCGACGGAGCGACGGAGCGGACGACGAGGGTGGGGTGATGTCCCCGGTGCGTGACGTCGATGACGTCGTGGATGTGTTCGGCGACGACGAGGCATACCCTGAGCCATCGTTCGGGGATCCGCCAGGGGTGAGACGGGTGAAGGTGATGGATACGCCGAAGTCGGTCAAGTTGGAGCTTTCGAGCGAAAGCGACGGAGACGAAGACGAAGACGACGGTGAGGAGGTTGTGGAATCGCCCGGGCCCGTGGAGGAGCATAAATATAAACTAGATTCTACGGCGAGGGTGCTGGACGTTCAAGAGATGAGCTCGGAATCAGAGGGTGTGTTTGCGAGGGCGATTGAACGCGAACGCGTTGAGAAATCGATGGAGGCGACGTCTGCGCGCTCGGACGGCGGCGCGATGACATCTTCTGATGCCGTTGACGTCGATACGTTGAGTGCACAAGTGAAAACGTTGAGTTTAGAGCTTGAAAGTATGCGTTGGGAGCGCGAAGCTCTCGAGGCGCGCACGCTTGAAGCGGAGAAGATCGCCGCTGAGGCGCAGGCAAAAACGGTGTCTCAAGCGCTGTCGCCTGAAAATCAGTTGACCAACGAACAAGTCGCCGCGCTCAAGGCTGAAATTGAGCAAGTTGACTATTTAAAGCGCCTGCTTGCGCGCGCGGAGCAAATGCGAAATACGGCGAGGCTGGAGACGAAGCAAGCGCGAGACAAGCATGAAAAGGATTTAGAGACGCTTCGCGCCGAGCTGACGACGATGGATGAAGAAATGGAGAATTTGCGACGACGCGTGAAAAATGACCGCATCAAGATTGAAGCCATGGAAAAGGCGACGATCGAAGCCGCTGATGAGTTTCGTGCGCTCTATCACCGTCAAGAACTCACCCGTCGTCTTCTAGGCGCCACGTTTATCGTCATTTTCGCGCTCATCGTGCAATTCGGATTGGCGGGAAACTTGGGCATGATGAAAAACATGTACCAGTATTAGCATTCGTGTCCGTGCGTGCGTTGTATTACATGATGACGAACCATTCAAAAAGAACTTCAATGCGTGTGCTTCCAATCCAACAACCGCGCGATGGCGTCTTCGCTCAAAGTCTTCGTCTCTGGCACCAATGTCTTCAACGCCTCGACTTCGCGCGACGCCATCGAGACGCCCGTTTGTACCTCGTGCGCGTGTTTCACCTTGCGCGTCAACCGACGAAGGGCTTCGAGATCTTTCTCGTGAAAATACGCCGCCTCAGCGGCGTGGTCGCGCGCTTTTAGGTCTCGCGAAATCGTCGCCCCCGAGTCAGACGACGTGGACTCTAATCGGCGGCATCCAGCTCGAAAAAGCAAAGTCGTGCGGCGCGCGAGCGTCGATGTCGGGCGTGCGAGAGACATGCGTGCGCGATATGTTTTTCGTGTGTGATCGTGGTCGTGTAGTCGCGCGCGGGACGTTCGCGAGGTTTGAAGTGGCGCCGATTGACTTCGGCACCATCAGGTGAGCACCTTGAGGTGCCCACCGCGACACGATCGTTCGACGCGCGTGCGACTACGGAGGAAGAGACTCGATGTCAATATGTAATGATGGTGATGATGTTATTTAGACTTACGGCGACGCTTGACCGAGCGGGGCGACGTCTTCAATTGGACCCGATCGAATGAAATCGGCCCAGTAGTTTGGCATGAGTAACGCCAGGATGTGCGGCTCGGTGTTGCGTTCGAGCGCGACTTCAAGCGTGAGGGTTTCTTCTAGCAAGTCTTCGAGGTTCGTGCGGACTTTGGAGAACATTGGACCGAGAGTTTGAGCGGCGCGAGAAGCATCAGCTGGGGAGAGCCAGAGGTGCTCGCGCAACGCGGGTAAAGAGCCACCCTGCGCGCCTCTGAGCGAATTCAGCTGCGACGTCAACACTTGACGCAACGATGAGGCTTCTTTCAAGAGTTGCTTGCATTCGTCCGTGTCCCCATCGGCGCGACACGCGCGTCCGAATAATCCCGCCAACAAATATTGCACTTGCTTTGTGCCTCGATCTTGTGCGAGACGCTCTAAAATCCAATCCTTGATCATAACAGACTCCGAAGGACGCTGCCACAACACGTTCGTCAACAACAACGTGTCGAATTCGCTCACTTCGTCACGTCCATTGGTATACGCCGCGACGCGCAAGAGTTGCACGGCTTTGAGAAGGCGTCTATCGGACACGTACACTGGCGGTTCACACTTTTCTTGTAAAAAAGTACGCAAGTCGGAGATGAGCTCAATCACATTCGACGGCACGGTGGTGTTCTCCGCGGCTTCGTAGCGAATATTGGAAAAGTCTTCAGGCCGAAGCACGACGGTGGCTTCACCAGCGCCGCCCGCGCGTGCGCCGATGGCGGTTTCACCTTTGAGCGCCAACAATTTTCCAAGTCCCGCAGCGCTCACTTGCTCCACACTCGACCGAAGCAAGAAACGATCATACAACGCATCTAATTCCTCGCTTTCTGGTAATTCGTTCGATGCGCCGACCAAGCACAACAACGGCACATTAATTCGTTCGCTTCCGTTGTCAAACAAACGCTCGTTCAAGATGGTCAACAACGAGTTAAGAATCGCGCTATTCGCCTTGAAAATCTCATCCACGAACGCCACATTCGCCGTGGGCAAGTACCCGTCGATTTGACGCACGTACTGGTCGTTTTCCAACCCACGCATACTCAACGGCCCGAATAACTCTTCGGGCACTGAAAAACGCGTCAACAAGCGCTCAAAAAACAACCCCCCATCGCACAACGCACTCAAACGCCGTCCAAGCTCAGACTTTGCCGTCCCCGGCGGACCAAGCAAAAGCAAATGCTCACCACAACACGCTGCAAGTAATAATAACCGAACTTCGGTCTCACGCTCGACTAATCCATACTCTAAACTCGCCGTCGCGCGCTTCACCTTGTCCATCAACGCCGATCGCGCGTCGCCAGCCACGCCCTCACCCGCACCCGCGCCCACCGTCGCCGCCCCGCTCGCCGCGCCCGACAACGACGAAGACGCATTAATGCTCTCCAAAACTTCCCGCACGCGCCCGCGCACGGCGTCCTCCTCGGCAGAAATCGCGGCATCTTGTTCGCGTTGTTTCACCTTCCACTCCGGCTCGGCGCGCGGCGCACGCATCGCCCGCCGTCCGCGCATCGATGCGCCGCGCGCGCGAGACACCGCGCATGATCGATGCGTCGCCGTCGTCGCCGTCGTCGACATCGCCCGCATCGTCGTCGCCGTCGTCGACATGGCGCGAGACATTCTGACGTCATCAAGTGGATAGGCTTTTGACGTCACAATCGTCCCGTCACACGCCGACGCGGCGCCGCACGCCATCGCGCGCGCGCTCGAGATGATGTCCATGCGGTGCTTGGCGACGCCGACGCGCGCGATGTCGACGCCGTCGTCCTCGACGTCGTCGTCGACGGTGAAAGCCACGAAGAGAGACCACGCGTCTCGTGACTCGACGATGAGGACATCGATGACGACGTCGCGTCGCGTCGTCGCGTTCGCGCCCGTGTTGGCTTCGCTCGCATGCGCGGTGTCGCCATCGTCGGCGGCGATCGCGACGCGCGTGATCACGATTGATGGCCAAGCGAACGAGCGTTGGGTGAAGATTGACGCGACGGTGAACGTGCCAGAGTCTTGGGCGACGCGTCCCGGTCAGCGCGCGAAATCGAGCGCGTATGTGATGTACACCGATACGTACGGGCCGAATAATCGATGGACGTGGCTGTCGCCCAAGTTATCCGATGACGGTGTCGTAGAGGCGAACGCGTTGGCGCTTACGGTGCAATCGAAAGCTGGACTCGAATCCATCGAAGACTTTGGAGCGATTGAGAAGATTGAACCCGCGCGCGCGTTTGGATTTGAACTCGAAGGTTTGAGCGCGGCGGATGTCGTGAAGTCAGCCACGCGGACGGATAAAGGAGGGCAAAAGTATTACCAGTGGGAGCTCGATAACGGCGAGAATTTTTTTGGGATGGTTGCGTGCGTATCAGGCGGAGCGTTGTACGCTTTTGTCATCGAAGCGGCGAGCGACAAGTTTAAAGAGTCTCCGAGCACGTATCGCGCGGTGATTGATTCGTTCACCGTGGCTAAGGTGGATGAATCGCGCAACGATATGAGCAGCCGCATTTACGAAAACCGTTGATTTAGTTTTGATTTTGAGCGTGTAATACAAGTACAGTTGGATACAATGTGAAAGTAGACTAGGAATGACGAGACATGCGTGCTTCGTGTGTTCTAGGGAATCGTCATCGAGCCTACGCGCGCGCGCGAATGATTTCAAGCTCACCTAAACCACTTGGACGGGATCAACCAAACGACGTGCGATGGCGTCTTTCAATACGCCGAGCGCCGCAGACGCCGCGACTTTGGATACACCACGCGTCTTCCCCGTCGCACCTTGGTTTAATAAATCTAACACTGTTTCAGCTCTTGCGACGTTTCTACCAGCCCCGACGTTCATCGCTGTAGCACTCCCAACGTGCGTGGCGAGCGTCACTGTCGTTTCCAACGCTTCGCCGATGTCGAGAGACGCGTCTGCTCTAGCGCGCAGGTAGCCTAAAACGTAAGCCGCCGCGCTGCTATCGCCGCAACCGACGGTGTCGCCAACTTTGACTTCTGGACAGCCGACTGCTACAGCGTGACCGTCGCGCGTGACGAGCAACGCTCCCGCAGGCCCGCGCTTGACGACGACCCATTCGGCGGCAGAATTTGGATAGTTGAAAATCGCCTCGGCAAAACTTTCAGGTGAGCTATGCAAATCGACACCAGTCAAAGCCGCGAGTTCTTCTTCCGTCGCGAGCACGACATCTGCGTTGGTCAACGCCACATTCAGCGCCTCCAACCTCGACGCGTTGGTTTCGTCCACAAATGTAAACGCACGCGGTCCTGGATCAAAGAACACTCCAGCGCCATTCGACTTTGCCAACGCCAACGCTTGCTTGACCGCGCGCGGTTTTAATTCGTCGAACACGAATCCATTCACGAACACCGCTCGACACTGCCTCAAAACTTCTCTCGCTTCATTGGACACATCACTCACGTCACGCATTAAAGGCCACGGTCCCAAATCGTACCGCGAACAAAACGCGTGCGCTCCAGCGCCGTCGCTCAACACGAAACAAATCAAAGTCTCCGCCAACGCACTCACGCGTGCGCCATCATCTCCTGGTATTAATTCTACGTGATCCACGCCCTCGACTGCGAGCTCGTCAATCAAAAACTTCCCGTAGACGTCTCCGCCGACGTGCCCGGCGCACGTCGCTCGCAATCCGAGCCGAGCCGCGGCAATAACAAAGTTACAGTTCCCACCAAGCTCCCAAGAATCACGTTCGGGCGCTGTCTTCGCAATCGTATCGAGCATTTTCTTTGTCTTTAATGCGCCTTCCTCGGGAATAGGTGCAGGCGGGAGCAACACGTCCACGCATAAGTTTCCCAACGCCACGACGTCGTAGCCATCCAACGGGACATCATCTTTTGTCGCCGTCACGCGCACCGCGGCGCGCCTTCGACGCCCACCGACGCTCGCGCGCACACACGATTGCTCAGCACATCGTCTCGTGACAGAATGACACGACGCGCGCATCGTCGCGCATCCAAACGACGCGATCATGATTTCAGCCAACCACCCGAAAGATATTCACCGAACTTTTGCTCCTCGCCGTCGTCGTCGCCGTCGTCGTCGCGCGCGAGCCGCCGCTGGTTCGATATGCACTAAATGACTCACGTTAGGTCGATCGGTCGATCGCGGCGGTGACGGGAGATGCGCGCTACGGCGACGCGCGCGCGCGAGTGTGAGGGAGGGGTACTGACGTCGCACGAGCTCTGTGGAGTTACAACACTAAATGAGCGAACCACCGGCAAAGGGGGACAAGGGCGCCGCCGAGGACGATGCCGATGAGTGTGGTTGGGTTTTACCCACGCCGAGATCGGCGGTGAGCGCCGCGAGGGCGTCGATTGGGTCGGTTGATTTGTTGGGCGACGCGCTGGCGCGCGGCGGCGGAGATGGCTTGCCAAAGCTCGCCAAGCCGAATGGATCGGATGACGACGACGACGACGGTGCGTGCGTCATGGGTTGCGCCACATACGGCGCAGTTTGCGTGTGCGCCGCTGACGAGTGTTGTGGCGGTGGTGCGAACGCAAAGTCACCCATGAATGGTTGGCGCTGCGGCTGCGGCTGCGGCTGCGGCGCCGGGGACGCATTCGTAAACGCCGCGGCGAACGGGTCGATTGCCGCTTGCGGTTGCATCACCGGTGGCGCAGGCACAGGTGCAGACGGCATACCACCGGCGAGTAAATCTAATCCCGCCCATGGAGATGCCGCGGACGCGGCGGGTGCGGGCGCAGTGATCGCGGGCGCGGGAGCGGCGAGACCGCCGAGTAAATCATCGATGCTCGACGTCGCGGGCGCTGCGGCGTTGAATCCCGGCATCGCCGCCGCCATGGGAGCGCCAGATGCGTAGTTAATCGCCGCCGTCGACGCATTCTTCGCGCGTGGTGGTGGCGCGAACGCGGGAATAGCACCTGTAAACGCTGCTGCCGTTTGTTGAGGCGCCGCGACGTCGCGGAAAATAATCTTTGGCGCGGCGTTTGGACGGGCGTCTTCGTCGTCGCTAGAATCATTCGCAGTACTCTCCGTGGTTGGCGCGCTCGCTGGCATCGATGCTGGTATCGGTGTGGGCACGAACGACGTCGCCGACGCGCCCAAGGTCTGTTCCATCTGGTTCTTCACCGGAGGCACGCGCACTTGATCCCACTGCGACGACGACGTCGTCGGCGCGGTCGTCGCGGCTGGCGTCGGCGCCTCGTACGCGCTCCGACCACCTACCGACGCCGACGCACTAACGCTGCCTCTGTAACCATCATCAAATGATGACGACGACATTGAATTCGACCGATTTCGCGCCTGTTCGCTCGACATCCCGCTATACTTGCCTCGATTCCGCTCCGCCTTGTCCCGCGCCTCGCGCACCGCCTCGGGGTCGCTCACCAGCGCCAACAACTTCTTCGCCTTCTCACGCACATTTATGCCCTCATCTCTCCCGCGCTCATCTTTATGCTCAAACCGCATCAAACGCTCTAAATGCCCACTCTGCTTGATATCATTCGCACACCGCTCGTGTCCTTGCGCGACGAGAAACTCGCAACACGTCAACGCCTTGTAACACTGTCGCCACCGCTCACCATCACACGCCCGCATGCGCTCCTCCAACACCCGCCACACCGTCTCCCGCCACACCCCACTCGGACCATCCAACGTCAACCGCGCCATCGCGCGCAATTCCTCGCCGTGCGGCCCCCACTTCGCGCTCGACGTCGCCTCGCGCACCAGCGCCTCGTCCTCGCTGATGCCTCGCCAGGCGTTCACTTTCTTCTTCGCCGCGTGCTTCACGGTGTCCGGAAGCGCGTTCGACGCCGCATCCTTGATCGCGGCAAACATCCCGGCGAGATCCGCGAACGGCGAACCGCGCGACGACGACGGCGGCGGCGGCGGCGGCGGCGCACAGTGTCGACGCAGGCATCGAGCGTCGAGACGCATCTATCAGCGCTGGAGAGGGTGGTCGGTCGGACACGCCGAATGTCCGAAGTTCTGCGATTCGAATCGACGTTTTTGGACGGCGACGTGACGTCCGAGAGGCGGTGGAGGATTCGCGCGTTCGGCGCGTGACGCGCATTACGCGACGCGCGCGCGCGGGTGACGACGACGACGGTGGTGGTGTATATCTATACATTTAAAAATTATTGTGTATATATATATATATAGGCACCACACACGCGCGAGAGCGTCACGACGACGGCGGGTGAAGGATTCATCATTCAATCATGGGTGCGGATGCGACGCATCGTGGCGCCGGGCGACGACGTCGATCGGTGGCGTTCGTGGGCGCGCGCGCGCGCTCGACGACGGCGGTGATGAACGCATACGTGCGGGATATTTTAGTGCACGCGTCACCGCGCGCGCGAGGTGGAGGGCACGGTGCGGGGTTGGTATTTAACGACGTGCGTCATGACGAATGTCGATCGATCGTGGCTCTCGGACTGATCAAAACAAATGTGTGTTTTCGCAGCGCGAACGCGTGACGACGAAGACTGAGGCGTCGAGCGATGATGAGGACGGCACGCCGCATCGTCGGCGTCGTCATCGGTACGCGAAGGAGCTTCGACACGACGCGGATGCGCACTGGCGCGCGAGACAGTGTGGTGAACGCGAGGCGATGGTCGCGACGCGGCTCGGACGCGAAGCGGCGCGATCGGTGGACGCGCAAGACGCGATGGATTGCGTTCCAGAGCGCGCTGGTGTGCGTGTTGGGGTGCGCGTGCGGTCGATCGTGTGCGATGGGGGTGATGATGATGATGATGATGATGATGATGGTTTGTTTACGATGCGCGTGATTGTGGATTACAAGGATGATTACGACGTCGAACGCGCGGTGCTCCAACGCGTGATGCGACTAAAGACGGAGACGTTATGCGCCGGTGGAACGCCGCCGCCGCCGCCTTCGAGTGGAGATGAATTAGTTAAAGATGACGATAATGATGGTAATGATGATCAAGTGGCGGTTGAAGAGCTTGCGGCGATACTCGGCGTTGAAACGCGCGCAGATGTCGACGACGCGTTGCGAAATCGCGACGTCGCCGAGCCGTGCTTGCCGCAGCGCTTTAGCGAACTCCTCGGCATGCGACGTATTTACGAGGTCGAATCGAACGATATTGGCGTCGCTATGACGGCGTGTCGAGAATTTATCGCACTCGTCGCCGGTGGTTCGTGGAGTCATTTTGGTTTGATCGAAAGAGAAATTATAGTTGAGGCGCCGACGCGATACGAAGTCTCGGCGATTCGTCTCGCTCCGGCGATCGACGATGTCGTCGCTGGCGCGCCTCTGGCGGCGTACATCTCGCGCACGTTTCTCAACCCAGCGTTGCGCGCGCATCACGGGGCGTTCGTGTACGTGGGAAATGCGGAACCACCGAAACAGTACGTTTGGGACGCTCTCGACGCCGCGAATACGCTCGAGACGTTGCTCGAGCGCGGCGTCAAGACGTGTTTGTGCTGGCCATTGGATCTCGACGACGTCATCGGCGCGAATCCCACGGAACGAGAAATCGAAGCGTTCACGTTGCGACAGATGCGTTTGTTAAAGACAGATCCCATGCATTGGCGCGCGCGATTAGGGCGCGTGGCACGAACGAAGAACATTGTGATGCACGGAGACATGGTGAGCGGCGTGTCGCTGGCGTTTTCGTGCGCGCGGGCGGAGACGGAGACGTCTGACGCGCACAAGTTTAATCGTTTAGCGTATTCGTTGGAGTGTTTGTTTGCGCCTGAGGATGAAGCGTCTGGTGTAGATGTCGTCGCGGCGGCGCCCGCGCGCGAGAACCGAGCGCCGACGAATGCAAATCCGAAACCCAAACCGAAACCGAAACCGAAACCGAAACCGAAACCGAAACCGAAACCGAAACCGACGCGGGGTAAAGCGTCGATCGAACATGAACCAGAGCCGATGTCTCCGCCGCCACCGTCACCTCCACCACAAGCACCACCAGAACCAGAACCAGAACCAGAACCGGTCAAGGCGAAAGCGCCGCCCAAAAAGCGCGTATTGGCGCCCAAGCGCGCGTGTACGATGGCGGACCCGTTTGCGTTTGACGTCGATGCGTTCGAATCCCACGACGTTGACGACGAGCACGATGGACAAATCACACCGACACTTGGAAAGTTTGCCAAACCGAAGCGCGCCGCACCAGTGAAAATGACAAAGATGCCAACCGACGCCCGCCGCGCGGCGCTCGGGACGCTTTTGAGCTCCCCAAACGCGCCTCACATCGCTCCGACGGCGCAACGTGGAAAAAAGCGTCAAGCGCCTTCGCCGGCGCCGAAACCCGCGCTCGAGTTACGCATCACCTCTCCACCGCACAAGCTTCAGAAGACGACAAATCCGACGACGGCAAAGGCGCCACGTCCAACCGACGGAGTCGAAAACGACGTCGCGCCCGCCGCTGCGTCCTCGCAAACGTCGAAAGCCGCGCTGAACGCGACGACGACCGCGCATCCGCCAGCGCCGCGGCAGCTCCGCGCACGCAACCTCGACTCGACTCCACGTAAACCGTGGTGGCACGCATAAACGACGCACACGACACGATTGTAATATGACACTTTTTCACTCGAAAGATTTTTTCCCGCGAAAAATTTCCGTTACGCGAATCGCGCGTCGCGTGCGTCGACACTCGCGCGCACGCGACCGCGCGATCGCCAGATCGACGCGCGCATCGCGTGCGAGCGTATTTCGCACACACACACATCGCGTCGCGTGGCGACGACGGACGACGCGCGACGCGCGACGACTCGAATCGAACGAACGAATTCGCTGACTGTGCAGTCGACGCGATCGAGTCGAAACGAATCGCTTCCGATTATGCATACGCGCGAGCGATCACGCGGTGTCGACGGTCACGCACGCATGGGTTCGCCGCGAAAACTATCCATCGATCGCGGTCGCCATCGCGCGGATGTGCTCGAGCGCGCGCGCGCTGGGATCGCCGATGCTCGGCGCATCGTTCTCGACCACCTCCGACGTCGCGCGAGTGATGCGGTGGACGGCGTCGATGATGCGACGTCGACGAGCGACGATAGAGACATGGAGGATTTCATAGAGTTTACGAATGAGTTATCCCGCACGAGCGATCGCGCGATGCTGCGCGTGACGCTCGGAGTGATCGATGGGTTGAAGTGCGCGCTGCGGCAGCGGGACGGTGGAGCTTCGTGGCATCGAGAGGCGAGCGTGGCGATGTTATTCGCCCTGAGCACGCTCGCCACGCACGCCAGAGATGATGTGTTGAGGGACGAGAGTCACGGTGATGCATTGTTGGATGTGTATAGGGTGCAATGCAAGACGATTCGGATGGAATTTGGGGCGCGCGCGAGAGCGATGCGCGAGTACACGCGAGCCGTGCGCGAGGACGAGACGGGTGGGAAGGACGTGGTGACGGTGGCGGCGACGACGAATAGTGATGTTGGTGGCGTTAATACTGCTGCAACGATGACGACTAATACTGTGGTGCCACATCTCGTGGTTGGTGGTTTGGCGCAAATGCTCGCTGACGACGACGGGAGGTCGGATATGCGCACGCCGGATTTGAGCGACGACGACGATGAAGAAATGCATTCTGAAAGTGGTGGACGGGAGAAACGTAGATCTATTAGCTCGGTGTGTGCGTCGCCGAGTAGAATATTTTACTCACCGCACATTTTAAGCGGCGAAAACGCGTCTTCGTTTGAGGAAGAGCCGGCAAGGATCCCGCCAGGCGTCGTCATTTGTCGTCTGTGTGAACAGCCCATCGCCAAGGTTGACATGCCGACGCACAACGAGATGTGCATTGGACAGCGTTCGCGACGAACATCTTTTGACAGTCACGCGCGGTCGAGCCATGGCGATGAATCGCTGGCATCTGCTGAAGACGTGGCGAATGATCAAGTGACGATTGATGACTTTAAAATTATCAAACTCATCAGCGGCGGCGCGCACGGTCGCGTGTTTCTCGCGCAAAAGTATGCGACTGGAGATTTCTTCGCCGTCAAAGCGATTCGCAAACGTGATCTGGTTTACAAAAATATGATGGATCAAGTCGTCGCCGAGCGTGACGCCCTAATTGCGGCGGCGAATCCGTTTACGATTAAACTCTTCTACTCGTTTACGTCGGCGCGGCACGCGTACTTGGTCACCGAGTATGCCAACGGGGGTGATTTGTACTCTTTACTTTCACAGCTCGGGCGTTTATCAGAGGAGCATGCGAGACGATACTGCGCCGAGATTACTTTAGCGCTCGAGTACGTGCACTCCAAAGGCGTCACACACCGCGATTTAAAGCCAGGAAACTGCTTAATCGCATCCGACGGGCACATCAAGCTCGCCGATTTCGGCTTGTCACGCATTGACCGCGACGCTGAGGGCTTCGATCCCACCGTTGATAGTGGGAGTGATTCTCCAAGTTCTTACGGAGGGAGTTTCGGAGGAGTTGGTAGCTTGAGCTCTCCTGCGTCGCCCAGCAGCGGCGCGTCCATGCGCTTTGCGATGATTGACAACGCGTCAAACATGAATAGCCCAATTCATCGCATGATGGCGGCGAGCGACGTGCGACGAAGCCCGTCCGCGAGTCCTTCTCGTAAGCTCCATCGTCGTTCGATGTCCGCGTCGCGGCCTGGGTCTGGAGCGAAAGGCACGCCCGATTACCTCGCGCCCGAGGTGTTGTTGTGCGAGCCGTGCGGCGAAGCTGTCGATTGGTGGGCGCTCGGCGTCATGGCGTACGAAATGCTCATCGGCGCACCGCCATTCAACGCGCCCACGCCGCTAGCGATCTTTTCGAACATCATCGGATGCGACGTGCAATGGCCGGCAAATAGTGACGAGTTGAGCGATGAGTCGAAGAATTTCGTCAACGCGCTGCTGACACACGACGTCGACGAGAGATTGGGGTCGGCTGGAGGCGCAGAGGATGTCAAGGCGCACCCGTGGTTTGCCAACATTGAATGGGAAACCGTATACGACAAAAGTGCTGAGAGTGTGTTCGTACCTAAACCCGACAGCAAGGTGGACACGTCGTATTTCGTCCCGAGCTCGCCTTTGGGACGGTCAAAAAACATCGTCGGCGATGCGGACGCGCCGCCGGATGAAGACGCGGACGGAGACAACAGTTCATTTAGTGACGATGGCTTTGAGCTCACGCGACAAATGTCCATGAAGACGGAAGAAACAGATGATTGTTTCAGTGAATTCACGTATAAGAACCTTGCCGAGCTCGCGATGCGCAATATGAAACTCTCAGGCGCGCCGTCCGCCGTCCCTCGAGCGCCGCAGGCGAGCAGCTCGGGGCTTCCGCGACGAGGTTCGATTGGTAAGGAATTAAACACGCACGCCGACGAATGAAGACATAGGGATACATAGGGATACATTAATAGAGAAACAACAACATAACGCTATACGCGACGCCGAAGCAACAAACGCGGTTCGCGACCGAGCGTCGTTTCGACGGAACGATTCTCACGTGATTCAATTTCAAAGCCGGCGCTCGAGTACAAATTTTGCGCCGCGACGTTTGACACTTTCACGTGCACGTACATCGTCTCTAAACCTAATTCAGCGCCGAGTTGCATGGCGCGCTCAATCAACGCTCGCGCCACGCCTTGACGCCGCGCTGGATCGAGCACAGATACGTTGCTTAAATATGCTCGGCGTCCCGAGCTCAGCGTCCCGAGGAGTTCCTCACTCGGCAGATTTGCGCCGACGTTGACGTCCAAACTTCCTACGACGATGGATGACCCGCACTCGCGCACGCTCAAACACTGTGGATCAAGCGCGCGTAAATCAAACCCTACTGGTAATTCTCCGCCCACGCACGGCGCGCGAGCGACTATGCAGACGACGTCGATGTCGTCGTGGCCAACCTCGCCGCCTTCAGCGGGCGAGCCGCCGTGAATCTTTCTCCCGAGCGCTGCGCTCTCAGCATCGATTTTCATCGCAATCGCGCTGCGAATGGCAAATATTGAACGGTCGGATGGATAATTTGCGAACGCGAGCGCGCGGCAGGCTGCGGCGGCGCGGATATCTGCGGCGTCTTCGGTGACTTCAAGCGTGAACTCGAGACTTGCGCGCGGCCGTGACGAAGACGACGACGACGACGACGCACGGCACCCAGGACGTTGTGGCGTGCGACAGGGAGTGTGAATAACGCACGGCGAACGCGTCGTCGTGGCCACCGACATTGTTCGCCCGTGCAGCGTCGCGTTGTGAGGACTGAGTTAAAAGTGTTTTTACTGTATTGTACAAGCGGTAGTAGCGCAGCTAATGCGGCGCTTCCCAGGACGTCACGCCAGTGCGCGCGTTATAGTAGTACGGTTTCCCTTCTGGGGTGTGATATGTGGTCCAATCCGACGGTGGCGCCGCCGCTTGTGGCTGCGGCGCGCGCGACGGGACGGCGGGATACGCCGCACTCGAGTAATAGTCAGACGACACGGGTGCAGATGGCGGAGCAGTGAACGCCGCCGAACCCGCAGCTGAAGACGGGTGCGCGAATGGAAGCGCGGGAAGTGTCATGTAAGATGCCCCAGGCGCCGGCTGGGTGGCGCGCGTGGGTTCGGGTGAGCGATACGAGTCACAGCTCGGCTGTACTTGCACTTCAACGTGAATGTTGGACGTGTCGGCGTACGCTCGCGGTGAAGCCGCAGTCGGTGCACGAGCGGGCATTGAAGTCGGCGTCGATGCCATCGCCTGTGTGAAACCACGACTGAGCTGTTCGCTGGAAGACTGTGTCGAAGACTGCATCGCTCGCTGCAATGCGTCCATCCAAAACTTACGTTCTTGCTCGGATTCCGCGACTAAGAATTGGGCACCCACCTTCATGGCGTGCGCTCCGGCGATGTGAATCCCGTACGGTCTACCGACGGTAGAATCCGTGGCAATCGATACGGAATCTATCGTTGATAATGGTATCACCCCACGCACGCACGACTTGTCGTTGACAACGTTCTTTTTAAACCACGCCAGATGCCCATCCTTCAAGACGAACCAGCGTCGACGCCACGTGCGAAAGTGTTCGCCTTGCTTGAATAACCATCCCCCGTATTCGGGGTTTTCCCAATACCGAACGCCCGCGTCGGTGATCATGCGGCCAGTCAATGGTGACGCGCGCACATCTGCACCCACACTCGCCTTGAGATTGGTCCACTCTGCTCCATTTCCGCTATTCGTGGACACAACGGTGCCCAACGCGTCGTGCCCATTCAACTCGCACCACTGAAACGCCGATGTCGTCAGCACATCCATCAGCGCACTTATCGTGGGTTTATCCGCACTAAATGCCAACACGACATCACTTCCATCACCCTTAATCGTCACCGTTAAAATCGTAGGATCCGTCAGCGTCCATTTTGCCACCCTCGTCAACGCAAACGCGCGCAAAGGCGTCGCTCCATCGGCGTCTCCCTCGGCAAAGCATTTCACGCCATCTAACCCAACTTGTGCAACGACGTTGATGATATCATCGTCATCCCCAGTGGGTAGCATCATGCATCGATAACGCGCGTTCCCTGTGGGCGCGCCCGCGACTTCGCTCGGCGTCGACGCGAGTCCTTGTCGTCTCGAACCACCGTCGTACGCCTGTCCCGCGTACGGCGACGACCCGTACGCCCCCGAGCCGTGCGATGATGGCGTCGGTACGCTCACGTACGACGACGTCGATGGGTAACGAACCGGCGTCGACGCGTAAGGGTCGTAAGGATCCATCAGTGGATTGTGATTGTGAGGCGGATTGCGAGCGCGAAAAACTGGCGCGTCGAGCGCGCGGTTGGTTCAACCTGGTGCGCGCGCGTCGCCACACAGCGGCGGTGGAGTGTGCTCGCGTGCGAGCGCGCTCGAGAGGGTGCGGTTCGTGTCTCGTTCGCGAGGAGCGACGCGCGATGCGCGAGATTGTGAAGGTGCCTCTTCGGGATGGTCGCACAGGACAGTTTGGGCGCTGGTTTGCTCGATGATGAATAAACCAAAAATGACGTATCTACATATTACATTCGTCTGATATATCAGGCACGATACCAGGAATCAAGCGTCTGCGCGCGTGTGCGCGCGAGACGCGAATAGAGATGAGAAAACACCAACATATTGCTTCCGACGCTCCAAGCGCTTTCATCGCGAAACGCGTGAAGACACTTTGAGCGGTCAGTACTCTACTTGAGTAACACAATGATCTTCAACACAAGACTGTAGCTGATTTTACTTTATTCGAACACATCAGGGGTACTGAGAGGGATGGGCGACGTAAATGTCGCCCGAAGAGAACTGTCGTGCTTGCCACTGAAGACGTCGTTCGTCTTGACGTCTCGCGGCGTCTTGAACTCCCCACTACTATCGTCGTTGAAGAGGGGCACTGGCACCTTACCGCCGCGAGGACGGATGCTAAATTTTCCCGAGCGCATGCTTGGCGTGAATGGAGACATCATGCTCGAGCGAAGCGGAGACATTTGACCTACGCGAAGAGGCGACGCGATGCCCGTCATGAACCCGTTGTTGTTTGTAAACAACGGTGAAAGCGTGACGCCCTCAGAAAGCAAGAGCGTGCGCAACGGAGACTGCTCGATAGACTTGTTTATCGTCGCATATTCGCTCGTTAAGTCATTCGCGTGCTCGAACGAGCGAATGGGTGAGCCCAACACGTCAAGCTTAAAGTCTTCGATGTGGAGATCGTCTTGCATCGCCCGCGCCGCGTTGGCCGCCGCTGCGCTCGCCTCTTTAATATGTTTCTTAGACTTGGCGCTCTTCTTCGCGCTCGCTACAGACACCACCGATGCCACCGCACCCGCAGCCTTCTTCGTCGCCGATCCGCCGCGCGGACCCGCCGCGGGGCCATCCACATTGTTCTTGCAACCTTCGCACTTGCAATAATCTTGGCACTTGACACCCGCTTGGAAGCATTCGCAATACTTCTTCAAGCACGCACTCTTCTTACAGTGGCAACCCTTGGTGTGTCGAGCAATGTCATCTCCGTCATCTTCCAAAATCTTGCTCGCGAACGCGTTAGGGTTGCGCAACTCAATCTGATGTCTCGTCTTCTCCACAAGCGGAGCGTTGTCCGCCGTGTTTTGGCACGTCAAACACGAGCAATCCTTGCAATACGCCCCGGCGGCGAAGCATTCACAGTACAACTTCAAGCACTTACTCTTCTTACAGTTGCACTTCTTGCTTTCGGCCACCACAGGTCGGCACGCAGAATCAAACCCCCCAGCGTTCATCGGCGTGCGAGCGCTCATCGTCGACGGCGGCGTCGTCGAATTCTTACTCGCGCCCGACGCGCGTCGAGACGTCGTCGCCTTGGCCACTGGAGTCTCCATCGTCGCCGCGGAACCTTGGTAGGACACGCGTCGAATAGATCGAGTGCCAACGCGCGGAGAATCCACGTCGAAATTTTTCAACGTCTTCGTGAACCCCTTGGTCCATTCCACAGACGCCCCCGTCGCGCTCGATCGCTTGCCCGAAGCTTCGTCGCGCCTCGCCGATCCGCGACTGGGGGTGTTTTCGTGGCTTTCAATGCCAATCACGGAATCATCAAACTCGTCGTACATATTTTGTAACATAAACTTATCATCTTCCAACGTGTTCATTTCAAGACCGCCAAACTCGGTATCAAGCTGTGCATTGAGAACAAAACGAGGAGAATATTCACGCGCGTCGTCAGATTACGTCTCCGTCGCGATGTTCCTCGAGCGCGTACACAAAATCACGCGTCACACACACAAAACCATTTAATTTAACGCACCTGCCGTCGAATCATGCGTGCATCCATACCCGTCGTCGTCGCCCCACCCACCGTCGTCGCCGACGATCGGTGTCGAATAGACGCATCCACGCTCAACGCCAACCGTTCGACGTCTGACATCGCGCTCGCGTCGCTGTCGGGCGCGCGTTCAAACACGCGCTCGTCAGTACACACGTACACCACAACATGTTCACACACACACACACAAACAACGCAATGTAAACAAACCACCAATACACCATCCATATCGAGTCGCATCATCGAGTCGCATCATCGAGTCGCATCATCGAGTCGCGCCGGACCCCGCGATCGCCCTCTAAACCCTCACCTCGCGTGGCGCGATGGGCTGTTAAAGCACCCCATCGCGGGCGCCGTGTGCGCACCCTGGCGCCCACCGCGCGCGCGCCGGCGTCCATCAGGCGTGTGCGCGTCACCATCAAGCACCCGCGGTGCGCGTCCGGCGCGATCATCACCGTCGCCGTCGCCGTCGTCATCCGCGAGCGCCAACATGGCGTCATCGAGCGCGCCATCGCGATGCGCGCTGCGTCGCGGGGTAATCGGGCTCAGCGTCAGCGCGTTGGCGAATAACAGAAATGGCGACGCGAGCAACGCCGAAACCTGCGTACGACACGCGCGCGACATATCCATCGTAAGTCTCTCGTTCACATCACGCGCACGCACCCGCGATCGCGCGGTCGACGCGCGCGCGCACGCGTCGGAACCCGATCGCGCGCGACGCGCGAAAAACGCGCGCGAAAACAACAAGCGAGATTGTGCGCGCGCCCAATCTGTGCGCGACGTACGTCATCGGTCGGGCGTGCGACGCGTTCGGGCGTGCGTTGGACGTCCACGAGGGCGTCGTCTACGATCGTCGTGCGCGTCGCGGCGCGCGTCGTGCGTCGCGTCGACGCCATGAGAGCGACGACGTGTGCGGACGCACGACGACGCCGGACGCGCGAGAGGACGTCGTTCCGTGCGTCCGAGTCATCCAGAGGCGACGACGTCGACGACGGTATTATCGTGTGTTGATTCGTGTGGTGATTCGTGTAGTGTGTGTCGTAAACCCTCTATGGGTGTGGGTTTATAGGGTGTATAGGGTGGTTCAGCCGCGTGTGTGGACCCCTGATATGGTGTATATAGAGGTTTGGGGTGGTGTATATGTGGAGTGCCCCGCAACGCCATGGCACGCGCTGCGACAGCTGGGATGGATTTGAACGCGACGTTTAGCGACGGACGATCGATCGATCGATCGCTTTGGGCGACTTGGGTGGAGTAGATGGAGTAGACGTGAATATACTAGTATACATACATGACTACTATGCAAAAGTGATGTCTATGGTGGTGGTGGTTATCGGCGCGATGGACGACGGGCGCGAACGACGCGACGTTCGCCTTGGGGCGCGGGCGCGGCGCCAAAGGAGAAACCGCCGCTCGGGGGGGGCGCGGAGAATGGATTTGGCGTCGCCGTCGCCGTCGTCGTCGTCGCCGCCGCCGTCGTCGATGCGAATGGGTTTGGTATTGCACCAGTTCCCGTCGACGCCGTCGGCGTCGGTGTTGGTGCGCTAAAAGTGAACGTGGAGGATGGTTTCGCGGCGGCGCCGAAAATTGAGCCTCCGGCGCCGCTCGACGACGTCGTCGTCGTCGTCGTCGTGGTTGTTATCGCCGCCACAGTCGCCGCAGACGATGGTGCACCTATCGCTAAGGGTTTCTTTGCATCACTCGGCGCGCCAAATGTAAACGTTCCCGCAGAGGTCGTCGACGACGTCGGCGCCGAGGCGCCGAGGCTGAGCGCCGGCGCCTTGAGCGCCTCAGCCTTTTCGCGCTCCGCCCTGTCCTCAGGTAATTCCACAAACTCCGCGCCTTCAGACGCGGTGAGCGCGACTCTATCAATCATACTCGATCGTGGGCGACGAGGAAGACCGCGACGGGATGGACCGCGCTTAGCCTTGATCGCCTTGGCCGCGACTCTCGAAGACGTCGGCGCGGGTAACAGCCGTTCGCCGTCGAGCCGACCGCCCTTCAACACCTTTGTCACCACCAACGCTGGCGTAATGCGCATGTTCGCGTGCACGGCACTCACACGCAACCCAAGCGCGACGTCATCACTCACAGTGAGTTTACGTTTATGCGCCGCCGGCGCGTCGTCGTCGTCGAGCGCGTCGTCGTCCTCCGCTCCGCGCGCGCCGCCGCGTTTACGCTTGACGCTCGGCCACGACATTCCAGCCGCATCATCGCCGCGTTCGACCGCGTCGTGGGTAGTTCTATGTTCAAAAGCGCCAACATCGCGCGCAAGAGCGCTTCGAGCGCGTTTACCTCGGCCCGTCGGCGTCGTATTCGCGCCCGACGCCGCCGTCCGCGCCTTTGCGCCCGCGGCGTCCCCATCCTCTCGAGCGCGTTTTCCCGTGAGCGTCTGCAACGCCACCGTCGTGGCGCGTTGGAAGAACCGCGATGGACCGCGCTCTTTCGATGACGTCGACGCCGCCGCCGCGTGCGCGTCCGCCGCCGCCGTCGATGGCGAACTGAGCGCGAACGATAACCGCCTCGGGTGGAGCTCGTGCGAGGACGCCGGGGACGCCGCCGCCGCCGCCGCCGCCGCCAACGCGTGGTGGTCGTGCGCGTGCGCGCCAGGCACGACCACTGGGGCGACGTATTTCGCGAATAATCGCGACACGGTGTCCATCGCGACGGGGTGTGACGCGATTGTACAATCAAGTGATTGTGTTTTAACGCCTCGTTTCAAAGTTTCAAACTACGCAGCAGAGACTGCGGCTGCGGCTAGTATCAATTACAACACGATTCGATCATCCATCACAACCCATCACCCTCGGCCCAACACTGATTGAGGAAATCCACCATATCGGGCAAAGCGATGGGTTGTTTAAACGCCTTGCTCGCCGGTCGGTTGGCGAGAAACGAGTCGTACGACGCCCCGTTCGGTATCCCCTGTCGCTTACTCACGCCATACCTCCTCGACGACGACGATAACGACGTGAGCGATAAATGGCTCGTCGTCGGCGACGCACCGTGATCGCCGTGCGTACCACTACCGCGTCGTCGCCCCGATCGATTTCCAACGTTACGCCACATCTCTCGTCGCTTCAACCACGTGCGCAGCGCGGCGTTGGCGTCCACGCCGTTCCTCACGTTCGCGCGCCACGTCGTTCGACTCAACCCAAAATCACACCCACGCATCGACCCCTCGTCGTCGTCGTCCTCATCGTCGTCCTCACTCGGCGTCCCACTCTCGCTCGCGCTCGTCCCATCGGCGCGTCCCACCGCCGCCCCCGACGACGACGGCGCGAATCTCGACCGCGCCATACCGGGGCGTCGCCCCCCGTCGTCGCCCCGGCGGCGGCGCGCCGACGCCTTGGACGACGACGACGACGCCACGCTCTTACCACCATCGTCGTCGTCGTCACCCAACGCGCGCCCTAAATCCCGCGCGCTGCTCCCGAAACACGCCGAAAACATCGCCGTCGTCCAATGGCGTCGCGGTGTGTCGCCCGAAAAAAAGCCGCCGCGTTCGGCGTTC